>JACCDL010208985.1_pt1 | contig 255054 bp, 235 predicted proteins | sample 7441931 | NCBI WGS metagenome assembly JACCDL01 (sample SAMN15323437, study PRJNA562643) | freshwater metagenome | isolation source: river surface water | place: USA:Blue River Watershed | collected 2017-08-16
CATAATTCTAAAGTATCTAAATGCGGAATTTCCCAAGGTTTTTTTCCAAATAAATTGAGCTTATTTGGAATAGGAATCTGGTTAATGATCATACGGCGCGCCAAAAACGGAATGTCAAATTCCTTGGCGTTGTGCCCGCACAAAATATGTTGTGCTTGATTAAAATGATTGTTCAACAGATTATTAAAATCGCGCAAGATTTTCTTTTCGTCTCCAAAAAAAGAAGTGACTCTAAAATTACGGATGTCTCCTTTTACTACAAAATAGCCAACGGAAACGCAGACAATTTTACCAAACTCAGCCCAAATTCCAGCGCGATCGTAAAACTCTTCGGGGCTAAAATCGTCTTTGCGTTGGTATTGGGTTTTGTGTTCCCAAAGTGTTTTCATTTCGTCGTCAAGCGAATGGAAATGTTCTTCTTCTGGAACGGTCTCGATGTCTAAAAAGAGAATGTGATTGAGGTTAATTTTTTCGATCATGGGATTTAGGGGTTAAATAGTTAGACCAATTAGATTTTTAGATAGTTAAATTTATGGGTAACTAGATTATCAGAAAATAAATATACTAAACTGCCGATATTTTAAGATTAAAATCTATCTAAATTTCTAACAATCTGAAAATCTAAATGTCTCATTCAAAAAGGCTTTGTTGCGTACTTGGGTTTTCGTGTTCTAGTAACCACTTTTTACGCCATAAGCCACCGGCATAACCGGTAAGTGAACCGTCAGTTCCAATAACGCGATGGCAAGGCACTACAATCCACAAAGGATTTTTACCATTGGCCGAGGCAACCGCGCGAATCGCTTTGACATCGCCGAGTTGTTTGGCTAATTCCAAATAACTCATAGTTTTGCCAAAAGGAATTTCACACAATCCTTTCCACACTTTTTGCTGAAACTCGGTTCCGGCGGGATTCATTGGAAAATCAAAATGCGTTCGTTGTCCATCAAAATAGGCTTGCAATTGTGAAACCGCTTCTTGTAGCACCAACGGAATGACTTTTGAAATCAATCCTTCATCTGCAATTGCGATTTTTGCAATTCCATTTTCATCTCCTGTGATAGTGGCAATTCCTAAAGGGGTTTTGATGCTGGTTGTTTCCATTGGATAAAGATAAATGATTTTGGTACAAAATAAAAAACCACTCGAGTCGTCGAATGGTTTGTAATTTAGCCCTGATAGTAGCGACATCCTTTGCTGCCGGTTTTCGGCAGTAAAGATAGAGCGGATAGCAGGATAAGCTTCTTATTTATTCAAAAGTATTGCGGCTTCTTTGGCAAAATAGGTCGAAATCAAACTGGCTCCGGCGCGTTTGATGCACATTAATTGTTCCATCATAATTTTGTCGTTGTCGAGCCAACCTCTTTCGGCTGCTGCCTTAATCATCGCATATTCGCCAGAGACATGAAATACGGTTACGGGAACATTTACAGCATTTTTTACTTCACGAACGATATCTAAATAGGCAATTCCGGGTTTTACCATGACCAGGTCGGCGCCTTCTTCAACGTCCCAAAGGACTTCTTTGATGGCCTCGATGCGATTGGCATAATCCATTTGGTAGGTTTTTTTGTCTTTAGGCACTACAACGTCTGATTCTCTTGGCGCACTGTCCAAGGCATCGCGAAACGGACCATAAAATGCCGACGCATACTTAGCCGAATAGCTCATAATCCCCACATTTTCGAATCCTGCTGCATCCAAACCTTGGCGCAAACGCAAAACGCGTCCGTCCATCATATCGCTTGGTGCTACAAAATCAGCTCCCGCTTGTGCATGAGAAACGGCCATTTTTACCAAAGCCTCGTTAGTAGCATCATTGGCTACATCGCCCTTTTCAATGATTCCGTCGTGACCGTAAATCGAATACGGGTCCAAGGCCACATCAGGCATTACAATCATCTCAGGACAAGCTGCTTTGATGGCACGAATGGCTTGTTGCATCAATCCATTGGGATTCCAAGCTTCCTTGCCTGTATTGTCTTTTAGATCTTCGCTTACTTTCACGTAGATATTTACGGCACGAATACCTAAAGCAAACAATTCTAGGACTTCTTTTACGGTTAAATCAATCGAACGACGATAAATTCCTGGCATCGATGGAATTTCGACTTGGCTATTTTCACCCTCTGCAATAAACATGGGAAACATAAAATCAGCCGGACTTAATGTCGTTTCACGAACTAATGAACGAATGCTTTCGTTCAGGCGTAATCTTCTACCTCTTTGTAATGGAAACATATTTATTAGTTTGTTTTTAGTATTTTGTGTGAACCGTCACATTGCGGCATTTTTTTTGAAAGCCCACAAGTACAATCGTTCATTCCTTTTCCGTCAATAATTTGATCTGTAAATTTATTAATCCTTGAAAATCTTGTCTCAGAATGTTTTGCTGCCTCAAAAAACAAATGATAGGCTCTTTGTCTTCCCGGCGTTAAAGACTCGAAAGCAACTTTAAGTTCAGGGTTTTTGGCAAAAGCAATTTCGAGTTCTTCAATACATTCAAATTTTGCTTCAGTAGTTTTTACAATTTTAACTCCGATTTTTTCAAGCTCAATGGCTTGATTAATATAATTACTGATAGCATTTTCCCTCTTATCTAAATCTTTATTTTCAGATAATTTTATCATTCGTACATTTTGGGTGTTGTCCCCTGGTTTTTCTAATATTTCATACGAATCATTAATGAACGATCCTTTGAAAAACGAAACGCCGAAAGAATTCTTAAAATTGAATATCATACAAATATTCTTATTTTGAAATGTGTAACAAGGGGCATTCCATTTAAGTTCTTCCTTTAAATCCGCTTTAAGCACGATCGATCGTAAACGATTTAATTCTTCTTTTCTATTTTTCTGCTCTTCAAAATAGTTATCTAAATCGGCATTCATAAACTATAATTTGTCTTTTAAAAATCAAAATGCTACCATTATCAATTTCAAAGTAGCGGTATTAATCCCTCAGCATTGTATCTTTCGCTTATAGTTAAATCCAATTTTTCGGATTTTCTAATATTCGAATTAATTTCTCTTCTTCACTTCCCGCCTCAGGATGATGGTCGTAATGCCATTGCACATGAGGAGGTAAAGACATTAAAATACTTTCTATTCGGCCATTGGTTTTTAAACCAAATAAAGTGCCTTTGTCGTGGACCAAATTAAATTCGACATATCGACCACGGCGAATTTCTTGCCAAGTGCGTTGCGCCTCGGTAAATGGCAACTCTTTTCTTTTTGCCACGATGGGTAAATACGCCTCAAGGAATGAATTCCCTACTTCAGTAACAAAGTTGTACCAATCTTCCATTGATTGTTCTTCGGTTGCTTTCAAATAATCGAAGAATAGTCCACCTATTCCACGCGCTTCATTTCTATGTGCGTTCCAAAAATAGGCATCGCATTGTTTTTTATATTTCGGATAAAAATCAGAATTATGTTTGTCACAAGCCGTTTTACACGTTTGGTGAAAATGTGTTGCATCTTCTTCAAACAAATAATAGGGTGTCAAATCTTGGCCTCCGCCAAACCAACTATTGATTACATTTCCATTGTCGTCATACATTTCAAAATAACGCCAATTGGCATGCACCGTTGGTACCATTGGATTTTTGGGATGAATCACCAAACTCAATCCGCAGGCAAAAAAATCGGCTTCGCCTACATTGAATAATTTTTGCATCGAATCGGGTAATTTTCCGTGAACGGCTGAAATGTTTACGCCTCCTTTTTCGAATACGGAACCATTTTCTATCACACGCGTTCTACCTCCACCGCCTTCGGGTCTGTCCCAAAGATCTTCACGAAATTTAGCCACGCCATCTAGCTCCTCTAATCCTTTACAGATTTGATCTTGTAAGTCTTGTATGTATTGGTAAAATTGGTCTTTCATTGTAAATAGCGTTTAGCTAAAAGCTGTCAGCTGTTAGCTTATTTATTGTACTCTTTAACTGCTTCTACAAACGCTTTCGCATGATCTACCGGAATATTGGGTAAAATTCCGTGACCTAAGTTGACGATATAATTGTCTTTTCCAAATTCGTCAATCATTTCGTGCACCATTTTTTTGATGGTTGGAATAGGTGACAACAAACGACTTGGATCAAAGTTTCCTTGTAAGGTAATGTTGCCGCCTGATAAATAGCGTGCATTTCTTGGTGAACAGGTCCAATCTACTCCTAAAGCAGACGCTTTCGATTTGGCCATGTCGCCTAAAGCAAACCAACATCCTTTTCCAAAAACAATTACTTTGGTTTCGTCTGCCAAAGCTTCTACAATTTGGTTGATGTATTGCCAAGAAAATTTTTGATAATCTACTGGAGACAACATGCCACCCCAAGAATCGAAAATCTGAATAGCATTACAACCCGCTTTTACTTTTTCTTTCAAATATAAAATAGTGGTATCGGTAATTTTTTGTAATAAGGTGTGCGCCGCTACTGGATTAGAAAAACAAAATCCTTTGGCTGTATCAAAACTTTTAGAACCTTTCCCTTCTACAGCATAACAAAAAATCGTCCATGGCGAACCTGCAAAACCAATTAATGGCACCTCATCGTTCAACATTTCTTTGGTCAATTTGATGGCGTCAAAAACATAACCCAAGGTTTCGTTGACATCTGGAACAAATACTTGATTCACTTGTTCCATTGTGCGAATTGGATTCGGAATTATCGGACCTAAGTTGTCTTTCAATTCAACATGAATTCCCATAGCTCTTGGCACTACCAAAATATCAGAAAATAAAATCGCTGCATCGGGTTGCACAATACGAATCGGTTGTACCGTGATTTCTGCTGCTAATTCAGGAGTTTCACAACGGGTGAAAAAATCATATTTATCACGCAATGCTCTAAATTCTGGCAAATATCTTCCGGCTTGACGCATCATCCAAACCGGTGGGCGTTCTACTTTTTCGTTATTTAAGGCTCTTAAAAAAAGGTCGTTTTTAATCATTTGTTCTTTATATTAAACCTGAAAGGGTTTTGAAATTAATTGTATTCTTCGATCACATCCGCGAGTAACTCTTCAATGGAAGGTTGTGGCGCAACAATGATATTTTTAGTGGCTTTTTCCAAAGCTTCGGCTGTCGTTTCGCCAATGCAAAAGCACAATTCTTTTTTGATGGTATTGTCTTTCAAATAACTGGCAACTCCTGATGGACTGAAAAATAAAATCGCATCTACGGCTTTCGTTATTTTATGTGGGTTCAACTTGGTTTCGTAAACTTCAATTTCATTGAACTCAATTCCGGCTTCTTCTAATGCCAAAAGCAAGGTCTCTTTTCTCAAATTGCCACTAAAAAAAGTATAGCTTGCATTGGCATAAATCAAACTGATAATCTCGGCTAAATCTTCCGCATAATCAGCATAGGCAACGACTTCAAAACCGGCATCGGTTAAAATTGTTTTACTTTTTACGCCAACGCAAAAAACTTTTTTTTGTTGAAGTTCCGGTTTTAATTCCTCATATTGGAGATGACTTAAAAAACTGCGAACTGCATTCTGACTCGTAAAAATCAAATTGTCTTTGATTCCTTTTAGCTCGAAGTTCTTGGTTGTTACTTCAATAAAATTGGATTCCAAAACCTCCAAACCAACATCCGTCAAGACTTGTTTTTGATGACTCAAGAGTACTTTGGTCGATAAAATTCGGGTTGGAGTTGCCATTATTTTTTCAATTGGTTTTTAATTTCAACCATTAATTCGGCTCCTCCGTTATTCAAAATTTCTTGAGCAGAATGAAATCCTAATTTTTTCCACTCCGATATATCCACTGATTTTTCGATTTCTATTTTTTGTTTTCCGTCCACCGAGAATAAAACCCCTTTGAATTCGATCGTGTCTTTATCTTCGTCGTATTGTGCCAAAGCGCCAATAGGTGCTGTGCAACCTCCCTCTAAAGTCTTTAAAAATTGTCTTTCTATATAGGTGCAAATCTCGGTTTCAATATCGTTCAATTGACTCACGGCGTCCTTGGTAAATTCGTCATTTGCCATCGCAACAACTAACATAGCGCCTTGTGCTGGAGCTGGAATCATCCAATCCAGATTGATGTAATTGTCTGGTTTCAAATTGATTCGTTCCAAGCCTGCAGCGGCAAATACGGCTCCGTTCCAATCGCTTTCGGCTAATTTTTGCATGCGGGTATTTACATTACCACGTAAATCGACTACTTGGTGATTTGGGTATTTGTGCCACCATTGCGCTTGACGACGCAAACTTCCGGTGGCAATGGTTCCTGTTGTAGTAAGAAAATCCAAAGTGCCTTTGTGTACTAAAATATCCAAAGTGTTCGCGCGCTCCAAAACGGCCGCCTGAACAATCCCTTGCGGCAATGCCGTTGGGACATCTTTCATGGAATGCACCGCAATATCTATCTGACCATTGAGCATCGCAATATCCAAGGTTTTGGTGAAAATACCTGTGATGCCCAATTCGTACAAGGGTTTGTCAAGAATAATATCTCCTTGCGATTTTACGGCCACAATTTCGGTGGTGTAGCCTAAATCATTCAGTTTTTTCTGAACGGTATGGGCTTGCCAAAGTGCCAATTCGCTATCACGAGTTCCTATGCGTATGGTCTTACTCATTATTTTGTGGTTTCGCCAATATTAAACACTTTCTCAATCCACTCGATGCTTTCATCCACCATCGTTTCTTCATCTTTCAAGTGATTGGCAAAATGATTGGTAATTTTTTGAATGATTCTATTGCTGATGATTTCAGCTTGTTCTTCGTTAAAATCGGCTAATTTTTTTCGTTGAAAATTCAACTCACCGACTTTAATCGAATGTAATTTTTCTTTTAACGCATGAATCGTAGGAGCAAATTTTCGCCCTTTGGACCAAGTCAAAAATTCTTCTTTGATTTCTTCGATAATTGCTTCTGCAGCAGGAATATGTTTCTTCCTGTTTTCTAAAGTTTCATCCGTAATTTGGGATAAATAATCCATGTGAACCAAAGTAACGCCTTCTACATCTTCTACATTTTCATTCACATTTTTCGGGATGGATAAATCCAAAATCAGCAGGGGTTTTTTCAAATTCAAAATGGTTTTGTCCACCGTTGGATTCTGGGCTCCCGTTGCTACTACTAAAACATCTGCTTTTTGGATTTCCAATTGCAAGTCGGCATAATCCTTAACCACCACATCTAGTTTTTGAGCCAATTTTTCGGCTTTGTCTTTGGTACGGTTAATTAAAGTAATCTGTTCGTGTTTAGAATGTTTGACTAAATTTTCGCAGGTATTTCTTCCGATTTTACCGGTCCCAAAAAGCAAAATGTTTTTGTCGCCAATTTCCTCTACATTATTTAAAATGTACTGCACCGAAGCAAAAGAAACCGAAGTGGCTCCCGATGAAATCTCGGTATCTGTTTTGATTTTTTTACTGGCTTGGATCACCGCATTAATTAAACGCTCTTGAAAAGCATTCACTAAATTCACAGATTTGGCTTGAAAAAAACTGGTTTTTATTTGAGAAATAATCTCAAAGTCACCTAAGATCTGGCTGTCTAAACCAGTTCCCACTCTAAAAAGGTGGCCAACAGCTTCTTTATTTTTAAAAACAAAACCATATTTTTGAAACGCTTCAACTGAACCTTGACTGTTTTCACAAATCAATTTAATCAATTGGAAAGGGTGTTCGGCAAAGCCGTAAATTTCGGTTCTGTTACAAGTAGAGGTTACGATCAAACTTTCAATTCCTTCGTTTTTTGCTTGCTCCAACAGGCGCATTTTAGCAACTGCATCCAAACTAAATTTTCCTCTTATCTCGGCATCAGCTTTTTTATAGCTCAGGCCAACGGCATAAAAAGAATGAGGTTTTGATGTGTGATGGTTCTCCATATAATATACTTTTCTAAAAAGTGGTACAAAAATATCACTAAGGCTTTGATAAAAGTAACGCTATAAGGTCTAAATGTGTCGCTGAATGTTTTTTTGAATTGAAATAGCACTTTTATAGTAAAAAAATCTATTTTTGTACTAAAATCAAGTCTATTTAAATTTGGTTTTAGAACAATTTTAAATCCTAATCTTGAATTTTAATCCTTTTAAGTTGTTAAAAAAATATCGCTATGGGTTCACAAGAAGTTATAAAAATTGAGGACGACTTTACGCTCATCCGCTTTCAAAATGATAGCGTCGAACCGTTTCATGCACAACGTGAAGTGGGTAGTGGGCTGATTCAGTTTCATTTTGGAATTAAAGGGAATGCTAAATTCATTTTCAACCAAGGCAATTATGCCTTGGAATTAAAGGAAGAAAAATCGCTTCTTTTATACAATCCACAAAAAGAATTGCCTTTGAATTTAGAATTGGCTCCCAACTCTTGGGTGATTTCGGTAATTATTTCCATCAAAAAATTTCATGCTTTATTCTCTACCGAGGCCAACTATATCACTTTTTTAAGTCCTGACAATAAAGATAAAAAGTATTATAACGAAGGAAATATCAGTCCGTCCATGGCAATTGTATTAAGTCAATTGTTCCATTACAGCTTGCATCCTTCTATCAAAAACTTGTATTACAAAGGCAAAGGCTACGAATTATTGAGTTTGTATTTCAACAAAAGTGAAGACCCAAATGCAGAGCAATGTCCGTTTTTAATTGACGAAGACAATGTGTTCAAAATCAAAAAAGCCAAAGAAATTATCATTGCCAATATGGCGGAACCGCCTGGATTACAAGAATTAGCCGACCAAGTAGGGCTCAATTTGAAAAAATTAAAAATGGGTTTCAAACAAATTTATGGCGATACCGTTTATGGGTTTCTATTTGATTACAAAATGGACTATGCCCGAAAATTACTCGATAGCGGCTCCTATAATGTCAACGAAGTAGGATTGAAAATTGGCTACAGCACCGGAAGTCATTTTATTGCGGCTTTTAAGAAAAAATTTGCCACTACCCCAAAAAAATATTTAATGTCAATTAACACAACCGTATAAAATAAAAAAATGAAAGGAGTATTATTAGTTAATCTTGGTTCCCCAGAAAGCCCAACTGCTAAAGACGTAAAGCCCTATTTGGATGAATTTTTAATGGACAAATACGTCATTGACGTTCCGTTTTTATTGCGTGCTTTATTAGTTCGAGGGATTATTTTACAAACAAGACCCAAAAAATCAGCGGAAGCCTATGCTAGAATTTGGACTAGCGAAGGTTCTCCTTTGATTGTGATTTCTAAAAAAATGCACGAAAAAGTGAAAACTTTGGTAGATATTCCTGTGGCATTATCGATGCGATACGGTACCATGACCATTTTAAAAGGACTACAAGAATTGCACGATAAAGGCGTAACTGAGGTGCTGCTTTTTCCTTTGTATCCGCAACATGCTATGGCTTCTACCACCACTATTTTAGTATTAGCAGAAGAACTTCGCGCCAAGCATTTCCCTGATATGAAATTTACAACCGTTCCGGCTTTTTACAACAAACCTGGATACATTGAAGCCTTGTCTAATTCGATCAAAAAACACTTAGAAGGTTTTGATTACGATCATTTATTGTTTTCGTATCACGGAATTCCAAAACGTCATATTCGCAAAACCGATATTACCAAATCACATTGTAAAATTGATGGATCTTGTTGTAATACGCCTTCACCGGCACACGAATTTTGTTACCGTCACCAATGTTACGAAACCACAAAACAAGTGGTCAAATTATTAGGAATTCCCGAAGGAAAATACAGCCAAACCTTCCAATCTCGATTAGCGGGTGACAAATGGTTAACGCCATACACCGATGTCGAAGTCAATAAAATGCCGGAAAAAGGAATTAAGAAATTAGCGGTCGTAACTCCTGCTTTCGTAGCTGATTGTTTGGAAACATTGGAAGAAATTGCCATGGAAGCTAACGAAGAATTTTTACATCACGGTGGGGAAGAATTTATGGCTATTCCATGTATGAACGACGAAGACGAATGGTGTGGTGTGGTTGCCAATTGGATTGAAGAATTTAAAAACAACAAATAGTTGAGCCCATGTACGACTACCTAAAATCCTTGCACTTAATATTTGTCATCACTTGGTTTGCCGGATTATTTTATATCGTCCGCCTATTTGTGTACCAAATTGAAGCTTCAGAAAAACCATCCCCTGAAAAAGAAATTTTGCAGGAACAATTCAAGATTATGAGTTACCGTTTGTGGTACATCATTACTTGGCCTTCGGCGATTTTAGCCAGTTTTTTTGCATTTTGGATGTTGTTTTTCACCGAATTGGGCAATGCTTGGTTGCAAATGCCGTGGATGCATGTGAAATTAGGATTTGTATTTTTGTTGTATTTGTACCATTTGAAATGCCACCAAATTTTCAAACAATTGCAAAATAACGAGGTAAAACATACAGGGAATTTTATGCGCATTTGGAATGAAGGAGCTACTTTAATTTTATTCGCAGTCGTGTTTTTAGTGATTTTAAAAAATGCGGTGAATTGGATTTATGGCGTAATTGGGATCTTTTTGTTTTCCATTCTCATAATGCTTGGATTTAAATTTTACAAACGAATACGAGAAAAGAAGTAACTAGTAAATAGTGATTAGTAAATAGTTAATCACTAGTTTCTAGGAACTAATCACTAATCACTCAATATGGTCAAAAGCTATAAAATATCCATGCTTTCACTTCGTACAAGGATTTTCCTTTCGATGATTGTATTGATTATTATGGCTTCCATCATTTTGGCCTCTATTTCAATTATTCAATTTAAAAACGAAGCCAGAGAATACCATCAAGAACGTTTAGAACGCAAAGAAAACGAGGTTAAAGAACACATTAATTATGTGCTTTCAACAACTACTTATCCCTTGACAACGCGCAATTTGCCTTTAATTTTCAAGGATAAAATTCACGAATTGGCGCAAATTCATGCCATCGAAATCAATATTTACAGCCAAGAAGGGAAACTGCTGAAATCTTCCAAAGAATCTTTTTCGGTAGACCAAGTGGCGCCACCAATTCCGAAATACATTTTGAAACTCGTGCGTTCTTCTATTGAAAAACGATTCGTAGATATCAAAACCATTGACGGAATTAAAAATCGTTCTTCGTACAGCCAAATCAAAGACGACAAATTCAAACCACTCGGAATTTTGAATTTACCCTATGTTGAAGATGATGGTTTTTACGAAAAAGAATTGAACGGTTTTCTGATTCGCTTGGCACAGGTGTATTCGTTTATGTTGCTAGTTGCCTTTGGCTTGGCCTACTTTCTTTCGACCTATATCACAAAGTCGTTAAAGACAATTTCAGATAAATTAGGCGAAACCAGTTTGAATCAAAAGAACGAAAAAATTGGGGTAGAAGCCAGTAGTAAAGAAATCAATTTGTTGATCAAGTCGTATAATGCGATGGTTGACGAATTGGAAATCAGTGCAGTGAAATTAGCCCAAAGCGAACGTGAAGAAGCTTGGCGCGAAATGGCCAAACAAGTCGCACACGAGATTAAAAATCCGCTGACACCAATGCGTTTGACCGTACAAAGTTTCCAAAGAAAATTTGAACCAAACGATCCCGAGATCCAACAAAAGATGAAGGATTACTCCGAAACTTTAATTCAGCAAATTGATACGATGAGTGCGGTCGCTTCGGCATTTTCGAACTTTGCGTCGATGCCAGCGCAACAAAACGAATTGCTTAACGTAGTGGAAGTGGTGGAATTGGCTTTGGATATTTTCAACGAAGACTACTTGGTTTTTGAAAAAGAATCGGAAGAAATTATTGCAAAAATTGATCGGACACAACTCATTCGGATTATTACCAATTTGGTCAAAAATGCCATTCAAGCCATACCGGACCAACAAGAAACGAAATCCATTTTGGTGCGAGTGAAACGAAATCGAAAAACTGTTTTAATCACCGTTAAAGACAACGGAATTGGCATCAAAGAAAAGGATCAAAACCGAATTTTTGAACCCAAATTTACCACCAAAAATAGCGGCATGGGATTGGGTTTAAGTATCATCAAAAATATTATCGAAAATTACAAAGGAAGCATTACATTTGAAACACATTATGGTCAAGGCACTACTTTTATAGTTAGTTTACCAATTTTAAATACTAAATAAATTTTTATGAATTTTGAAAATCTTATCATTAGCGTTGAAAATAAAATAGCAATTGTCACGTTAAATCGTCCAAATAAATTAAATGCTTTGAATAAAAGCACTTTAGAAGAACTACATATCGCCTTTACACAATTTGAACAAGACGATTTAGTACAAGCTATTATCCTTACAGGAAGTGGAGATAAAGCGTTTGTTGCAGGCGCTGATATTTCAGAATTTGCTCATTTTTCTCCAATAGAAGGCACAAAATTAGCAGCCGAAGGACATGAAAAAGTATTTAATTTAATTGAAAATTTAACAAAACCCGTAATTGCTGCCATTCATGGCTATGTGTTAGGGGGCGGATTAGAATTGGCGTTAGCTTGCCATTTTAGAATTGCATCCGATAATGCAAAAATAGGCTTTCCAGAAGTGACTTTGGGTCTGATTCCAGGCTATGGTGGAACGCAACGACTTCCAAGATTAATCGGTAAGGGACGTGCTATGGAAATGATTTTAACAGCATCTACAATTCCGGCGAACGTAGCTAGAGAGTATGGCTTAGTGAATCATGTAGTGCCAAAATCTGGACTAATAGAATTTAGTATAGGTATTGCTGAAAAAATTACTAAAAATGCTCCAATCGCTATTTCTGAAGCCATACTAGCAATAAATGCAAGCTTTGATAGAAGTAAAAATGGGTATGAAGAAGAGATAAACGCCTTTGGAAGATTGTTTGGTACAGCCGATTTCAAAGAAGGAACAACGGCATTTTTAGAAAAAAGAAAAGCTAATTTTAGCGGAAAATAATTCACATTTAAAACGAAACTAATGGCTTTTCAAACTGAGTTTGCCCTTTTTTGGGAGAGTGTAAAAGATAGTATGGCGCAGTATACTTTTGCTAAATTAACCTTGGCAAAAACCATTGGTGATACCGAATTAAAAAACATTTATATGCGTCCTGTTCTAGTGGAGGACCAAGTACGTATTTCTCTAATTGCGCGTTATAAAACAGAAGAAGTAGAAAGTTTTCACACTTTAGAAGAAGCTTTTTTTGTACTTTCTTCGTATCTAAATAATCCCTTTTTGACTGCTTTATTATTTACTACAGAAAATGATTTGACCTTCAAATTGAACAAAAAAAGAGTCGGAAGTATTGTCGAGCAAGCCCCTACTTTTAAAAGTGCTTCGGATGTGGTTTTGGAAATGCAAGAAAAACAACTTACAATAGACTAATCTTTATTTTTTGCCTTCCCATTCAGCATAAAATTGTTCCAAAAAATCTTCCATATAACGGTGACGATCTTGGGCAATTTGTTTTCCTGTTTGGGTGTTCATCTTGTCTTTCAACAACAATAATTTTTCATAAAAATGATTGATGGTGGGTGCCTCATTATTTTTATATTCGTCTTTCGTCATGGTCAAATTAGGAGCAATTTCAGGATTGTACAACGCTCTGTTCTTGAATCCACCATAATTGAATGTTCGGGCAATGCCAATGGCTCCAATGGCATCCAATCGATCGGCATCTTGCACAATATCCAACTCAATAGATGAAAATTGTCTCTCCACCTTTCCGCCTTTGAACGAAATGTTTTCAATAATTGCAATTACGTGATCTATTATAGGGGGCTCGACCTTTTCTGATTCTAAAAAAGCGCGTGCGGTTTTAGGACCAATCGATTCATCTCCATTGTGAAATTTACTATCCGCAATATCGTGAAGCAAAGCACCCAATTGCACGATATTCAAATCACATTTTTCAGACTCGGCAATCAATAACGCATTTTTATACACGCGTTCAATATGAAACCAGTCGTGTCCACCTTCAGCTTGAGCTAAAGTGGCTTTCACAAAAAGAATTGTTTTATCAATCAGGGTATTGGTATTCATTATAAAACGATTTTATAAAAAAGCGTCTAAAAAACATCCATTTTGTCATTCCGAATTTATTTCGGAATCTATAAAACGATGATTATAGAAACTGAAACAAGTTCAGTTTGACAAAAAAAGACTTTTTAGACGCCTATTTTATTCAAAAATACTACATTTTTACAAAGTAGCTGGCTCTACCCATTTAAAGATATACGACTCTTGTGGAATCACTAATCGTTCTGAAATTTTAGCCATTCTTGCTGGTAATTTCATCAAATAATCACGTGCTTTTTCAGCTTCGTCAGTCAAACCTGAAATTTTATCAATTTGCCATTTGTCGATTAGCTTTTGCATGATCTCTACATAATCATTGGCTGTGTATACTCCAATTCGTTGTGCTGAATCCGAAAAGTTTTCAAAGGCCGAACTGATTTGTTGTCCTGATTCTCTCAAGAAATGCGCCGGCATGACGATTTTTTGTTTCATCATGTATTGGAACGCCAACATCATTTCGCTTGGATCTACTTGGAAAATTCGGTTCACAAATTCGCTATACGCATGGTGGTGACGCATCTCATCTCCAGCAATCATTTTACACATTTTAGACAATTTATTGTCGCCATGTTTTTTGGCAATTTGCGATACTCTATTGTGCGAAACATAAGTAGCTAACTCTTGAAAACTTGTATAGACAAAGTTCTTGTACGGGTCTCTTCCTGTTCCAATGTCAAAGCCGTCGTTAATCAAATGTTGGGTTGTAATTTCAACCTCACGCATGTTTACACGACCCGACAAATACAAGTATTTATTTAACATGTCACCATGGCGATTTTCTTCTCCTGTCCATTGACGAATCCAGCTTGACCAACCATTTCTTTCTAAATTGTCGATTCCTTCAACTTCCATTAACCAAGACTCATAGGTAGGCAAAGCCTCTTCGGTAATGGTATCTCCTACCATCGCTACCCAAAAATCATAGGGTAAATCTTTAGCAATTTCTCTAAGTTCTTTTACTTCTTCAAAAAAGTTTTCACTTTGCGAATTAGGCAAAAAATCGGTTGGTTGCCAAATGCTTTCCACTGGAATTAAGTACTGTTCTACGAAGCTATCCACGTTTTTTTCCAAAAACTGCATCACTTCTAAACGAATGTTTTTAATTGACATTTTCTATAGTATTAAATTTGTATTCCTTCTACTACTGCTTTTTCAGCTTTTTCGACAATTTCTTCAAAGGTATGTTCACTCACTTGTAAAGGCGGGTGAATTGTGAATTTGAGGGGGTTGCCTAAACCCATTGGGAATGCACCAAATCGAACCATCTTCCATGAATTGTTAATGGTAATTGGAACTACATAAGCAGAAGGGGCGTACTTACATAATATTTTCAATCCGCTTTGCGCGAACGGTTTTGGTTTTCCGGTTTTGCTGCGCGTTCCTTCCGGAAAAATGACTGCAGAACGGGTATTTTTTTCAATATATTCAGACAATCCTTTGATAACAGGAATGGCTTGTTTCGGGTCTTTTCTGTCAATTAAAACAGAGCCTCCGTGATTCAAATTGTAGGACACGCTTGGAATTCCTTTTCCTAATTCTTTCTTGCTCACAAACTTGCAATGAAAGTCTCTCAAATACCAAATCATGGCTACAATATCATACAAACTCTGATGATTGGCAACAAAAATTACAGGTACATTCTTTGGAATACGCTCCGTGTTTTCAAACTGATAACTCGTTCCTAAAATAGTGGTACAACGCACTAAAAACAGGTTCAATACATCGACACTTTTTTTATGTGCTTGGTAACCAAAAACATTGTAACATACCCATTGAATTGGATGAAAAATAACCAAACAAAGTCCAAAACACAAATAGTAAATGATGGAGAGAGGATACGAAATTAGTTTTTGCATGCATGAAAAATGAGTCACAAAAATACGAAATAAATTTTTAGGGTTATTTAAATCCTCAATAATAACGCCGATATTGGGTTTAATTGTACCTTTGAGAACTAAAATTAGTGGTATTTTACTCAGAAATGAACTTCAATTATCCCAAAAACGAAAAGCTAAAAAGCAAGATTACTATCGGATTGTTATTTTCCGAAGGAAAATCGGTATCCAAATACCCCTTGCGGTTGGTTTATCATTCGGGTGCTTTGGGGGATGACCAACAATTAAAAGTAGGAGTTTCAGTTTCAAAAAAATACTTCAAAAAAGCCGTTGATCGCAATTATTTCAAACGTGTTTTGCGCGAGACTTACCGTCTTAATCAACATTTGCTCAAAGACTATATCCATCAGCCGTATGCGTTAATGCTTTTTTACCAAAGCAAAGACCGCTTGACTTTTGAAGAAATCAATAGTAAAACGATTCAATTATTTGAAAAATTTTTAGCGCAAATAAATTCTAATTCAAAGGAAGTTCCAAAATAAATCTGTTTGCTTTTCTGGATAGTTTGATGATTGCAATATCTAAGTGTGAAGTCTAAAATAGTAGTAGCATCAACCCCATCTTAATGACTCTTATCCATTTGAATGTGCGGAATGTCATCTTCTAAATACATTTCGCTAGTTTGAACAAATCCATGGCTTTCGTAGAATTTTTTAAGATATAATTGGGCCCCAATGGTGATTTCAATCTCGCCAAAATGTTCAAAAACTCCTGCAATGGCTTGGCGCATTAATTCGTGTCCCCATTTTTTATCTCTGTGCTTTGGGTCTACTGTTACACGACCTATTGAAGCATGTACAAATGAAATTCCGGGTTTAATAAGACGGGCGTGTGCTACTATTTTACCTTCAAATGTTCCAAAAAGATGCAAGGCTTTTTGGTCTTTACCGTCCAAATCAAGGTATACACAGTTTTGCTCCACTACAAATATTTCACTTCGCAAGCGAAGAATATCATACAACTCGTGTACTGAAAGAGATTCAAAAGATTTAATCGTCCATTCTAATGCCATGAAATTTATTTTTTATTTGGGGTAAATGTATTGTTTTTAAGTACATGAACCGAATGCATAATTGCATCTAATTCGTGCATAACATCTCTTTTTTCTTTAGAAGGCGAATAACAAAATCCTTCCAAGACTACCAATCGCTTATGAATAGAATCCACTACGGTGTAATTGATAAACGGACCTGACATATAATCGTTTTGTAGTTGCCAGGTGCCTCGGGTTTCATACGCCAGTCGATGGTCAAGTGTAGATTTGAAAAAATAAGGAGTATAACCTGTCTCGCTAATCATATAGGTTTGAGGCTCGGTTCCTTGAATGTATTTTCCAATAGAATCTCTCATTGAAAGAATCGCAGTCGAAATAGTAGAGGTTCTAATTGTGTTCAACGGAAGTTGATACAGTAACAAACTACTACTTCCGCTAATGCTGTTTTTCTTAAACCAGACAAAATTGGGTTTCCGCATCACCTGCTCAAAGTTAGAAGGGACTTGAATACTAAGCTGAAATTGTTTTTTAAACAATCCTGCAGGAAGAAGCGCCTTTTGATTAATTCGTTGACTTTCTAGAATTTCAGCTTGTTTGATATGGCGAATAATTTCTGGCGAATGTTCTTCTAACAATTGTAGAATTTCTACAGCTGTTTTTCCAGAAATATGAAAGACATTTTGAGGAGACGCATATTGATTTTTCTTGATTTCGAATTTATTTTCAGCTGCTTTTTTAACGATAATAATCGCGCGACTAGCTGTGGCAAATCCTTCTAATAATTGAATCGGAAATTGATTAATAGTAAATAATGGTTCTTCCTCAGGGAGTCCTATTACTGGAGAAGCAAATTTATTTCGGATGCTATCGCCAACTTCTCCATTCCACAATTGGTCTTCAATAATAACCGAAATGGTGTTAATTGCACCCGATGTTTTTCGTGGTAAGTTGGCTTCTTTCTTCAAACAAGAAACTAGAACAACCGAAAGTAATACGCATAAAAAATGGGCTTTATTCATGATTCTCATCTTATGAAATAAAACCCAAATTTAAATTGATTCATCGAATTATCCGTTAATTTTTAATTTCATTCCCGGTTTTAATTCTTCTCCCGTGATATTGTTCCATTTCTTTAAATCAGAAATGGTTACTCCTGGGTATTTTTTTGAAATGCTATATAATGAATCTCCTTTTTTTACATAATATTCGGATTCTTTACTAGCAGTACTTGGATATTGTTCTTTCTTTTTAAAACTGGAAATGGCTACTTTATTAGTATCAATAACAATTTCGTTTTTTGCTACAATCAAACTATTTCCAATAGCAATTGCATTAGAAGTTAAATTATTCCACTGTTTTAATTCTTCAACAGAAGCGCCAAATTTCTTAGCAATACTAACTAAATTATCTCCTTTTTGAACGCTGTAGGCGATGTCTTTTCTTTCAACTGGCTCCGCTATAACCTCATTATGTATTGGGTTTTTAACCACTTGAAGTGAAGCCCCTAGTGAAATACTTTTAGTAGTCAACTTGTTCCAATCTTGAAGTTCGGCTACAGTGACATTGAATTTTTTTGCAATGTTGCTTAAATTATCTCCTTTTTGAACCACATAAATTGAGTTTGTTGGAGTAGCCAAACTGTCTTTCTGAATTCCTTTTTTGTCTATTTCAACTTTGGCAACAACCGTCGATTTTTGATCGGCTTCAACTCCATTGATTTTTAAGTTTTTCCCATACGCTACCTTATTCCCTCTGATATTATTCCATTTTTTTAAATCCTCAACGGCAACATCATATTTTTGGGCAATGGTACTTAAATTGTCTCCTCGTTTTACTCGATAATAGCGCACTTTGGCTTGAGCCAATCGCTGAAACGTATTGACAGAATCTTGAGTAACAATTGGTCGAACAATTTGGAATGGTCGTTCTCTTAAATTAGCCTCTCTATCTACATACGCATAAATCTTCGATTCGTTAGAAGTAAAAACAGCCATCTTGTCTTGAGGCAATCTCAAAAAATGAGTTTGGTCATTGTAGGCAGGAACGACATTAAGTTTGTACGACGGATTTAGAATTTGCAATTGGGCCACCGGAATGTCAATCAATTCTGAAATTTGTTTAAACGACATTTGTCTTTTAATCATTACCGTATCAGTAGCAAATTGCTTGATTGGTGCTTTTTCTGGTTTGATTCCGTGCTCTTTATGGTATTCGTAAATATACATAGTTGCAAGAAATGCTGGCAAATAGCCTTGAGTTTCTTTAGGCAAGTTTTTACGAATATTCCAATAATTTTGTTGACCTCCAGAACGTCGGATGGCTTTTGCTACATTCCCTGGTCCTGAATTATAGGATGCCAAAACCAAGTCCCAATCGCCAAAAATAGCGTACATGTTTTTCATGTATTGGGCAGCCGCTTCAGTTGCTTTTAATGGATCGCTTCGTTCATCGACATACGAATCAATTTTTAATCCGTATTGTTTTCCGGTTTGGTACATGAACTGCCAAAGTCCCGTAGCACCTACTCTAGAAACCGCTTTAGGGTTTAATGCCGACTCTACAACGGCTAAATATTTAATTTCAAGTGGTACATTTTGTTTGTCAAAAGCCTCTTCAAACAAAGGAAAATAAAATTCGGAAACAGCCATTAAACGTTCAAAAGAACGCTTTCTGTTTTTCAAAAAGGATTTGATGATGTTTTCTAAACCTTGATTGTATTCAATATGAAAAGGCGATTTCTCGTCCATTTCTTGTAATCGTGATTTTAACAAATCCGTTGGCAATTCATAATCTACTTTTTCATCAATGTTGATGGTTTGAATGTCTTCGGCAAGATTACTGTAAATATCTAAATTGGTTAATTCCTTTAACCACAAACTGTCTACACAAGCGGCCAAATCATCTTTGACAAATGTTTTTTTGATAGAATCTAAGTAGGTTAGTTTAATCTCTGGTTTTAGAGGGGTCGTTTTCTCCATTGTTTCCTGCGCAAATAGCGAGAAAGATAGCAGGAGAAAAAAAGGAAGTATATGGAGTTTTATTTTCATAGTTCTTGTAATCAAGGGGCTAAATTCCAAATGATTATAACAATCATTTTTACAAACTTACTAGGTTCAAACTGAAAAATTACTTAAATATTGTTAAAAAATCAGTTTTGAGGGCATTTTTGGGATTTTTTGATTGTTTTTTGTAAAAAAAGTCAGCAATTAAGACTAAAAAAGAAAACCTCAGCTCAAAATTATGTCGCTAAGGTTTTCTATAAATAGGTTCAAGTTCAGTTAACTTGATTATGATTTCAGATTGCTTATTCAAAAATAGCGGCAATTCCTGGTAATACTCTACCTTCTAACATTTCTAACATAGCACCTCCTCCAGTTGAAACATAACTTACTTTGTCTTCAAAACCAAATTGTTTTACAGCAGCAACTGAATCGCCACCACCTACAAGAGAGAACGCTCCGTTAGCTGTTGATTCAGCAATGAATTCCCCTAAAGCAATGGTTCCTTTTGCAAAAGTTGGCATTTCAAAAACACCTAGAGGTCCGTTCCAAAGAATTGTTTTAGACTCTAAAATTACTTTTTTGAAGTTTTCTAAAGACTTAGGCCCTGCGTCCATTCCTTCCCATCCGTCAGGAATTGCTCTTACATCAACTACTTGCGTATTGGCATCGTTTGAGAATTTATCACCTGCAACCACATCCACAGGAATGTGAATTTGAACTCCTTTTTCTTTAGCTAAACGCAAAATTTCTAGCGCTAATTCTTGTTTGTCATCTTCACAAATAGAATCTCCAATTTTTCCACCTAGCGCTTTTACAAAAGTAAAGGTCATTCCACCACCAATAATCATGTGGTCTACTTTGTCTAAAATATTTTCGATAACCGTAATTTTTGAAGAAACTTTAGATCCTCCAAGAACAGCAGTTACTGGTTTTACACTGTTGTTTAATACTTTATTCAAGCTTTCAATTTCTTTAGCAAGCAAGGTTCCGAAACATTTGTCGTTTGGAAAAAATTGCGCGATAATAGTAGTTGAAGCATGTGCTCGGTGTGCAGTACCAAAAGCATCGTTAACATAAATATCTCCTAATGAAGCTAATTCTTTGGCGAAAGCTACGTCTCCCGCTTCTTCTTCAGCATGAAAACGTAAATTTTCCAACAATAAAACTTGACCCGCTTCTAATTGGTCTGAGGCTGCTTTAGCATCTGCTCCTACACAATTAGCGGCAAATTGAACCGGTACTCCTAAAATAGACGAAGCCGTTTTTAAGATGTGTTTCAAAGAATATTTGTCTTCGGCTCCTTTTGGACGACCTAAATGCGACATTAAAATAACGCTTCCGCCATCAGCCAAAATTTTATCAATTGTTGGTTTTGCAGCTTCAATACGAGTTGCATCTGTTACATTGAAATTTTCATCCAAAGGCACGTTAAAATCCACGCGGATGATTGCTTTTTTATTTTTGAAATTAAAATCGTTTACCGTTTTCATTGTGTATGTTTTTTAGTTTTTCTGAAAGAGAAACAAAGATAGAACTTTTCATGTAGTGACAAATTCTGAAAAGCGATAATAAATCAATATTTCTTAACGAAATCGTTGTAAATTAAATAATCTGTTATTTTTTATTCGGTTTTTTTCGAAAAACAAGGCTTTAATCGTGAATTACGCTTCGAGTGCAAGGGCAATTGCTGATTGCTTGATTGAAATCAAAACCTATCGTAACCGAATGGGTTCCTGAATGGTATGCCGCTATTTGATTCATGGTAACTTGATACGAATATCCAAAATAGAAATTGGCTTTTTTAAATCCGGCCATAGGACTAATCGTTAAGGGTGTAGAAATTTGATTGTTTGTAAAACGATAGCCAATTCCAGCCCAATAATAATTGCCATACGAAGTGTATCGCCTATATTTTATATTAAAATCAGTTGTCGAAGGCTGTCTTTCGGTGAATAACTGATAATAAATAGAAGGTTCTATTTCTAAATTGGAATTGTTTTTTATTAGATAACCCAAATACAGTTGGTAATTGATAACCGGACTTGGGTTGCGATTTAAATTGTTGGTGGGGGATGGCAATAAATTAGTTTTAATGACACTCCAATAGAAAGCCCGATTTCGATATAAAAGTCCAACATCAAAATTAGAATTTGAGGTAGTCCTGTTGTCATTAATACTTGGGTCAATTGTAGGGATTTCATAGGTGAGGTTGAATTGATTTACGTCAATTTTAAAACTATTAATCCGGTAAGAAAGTCCAAAAGACAAATACTGTTTGGTGTTATAATCTAAAATAATATGATGGGCAAAAGAAAGCTTAGCGCCCATTTGAAATGTATTGCCATTACTATCGTTGTATAATGAAAGCCCTAGCCCTATTCGATTTTTTATTCTAAAATCAGCATAGAGCGATTGGGTTTTTGGCGCGTCTTTGATTCCTATCCATTGTGTTAACCCGTTGGCTCTTAGTCTTAATTTATCTCCAATTCCAGCAAATGTTGGAGACAAAACAAAAGGATTGTCTGACAAATATTGTGTGGTAACAGGCAGATATAATTCTTGGCCAGAGCCAAAAAAAGACACGAACAGCAAACAAAAAACTACTATAATTTTCATCGCTCTTTAATTTAAAATTATCTATACAGTGTAAAATGCCCTACAAATTCCCTATCGTCTTTAGAATTATTGAGTTTCAATAGGTACCAATAATCCCCAGAAGGGAGAGGTGCTCCTTGATGGTTTCCGTCCCAAGATTGCCCATAACGATACGTGCCTAGTTCTTGTCCATATCGATCATAAATGGAAAAAACTAAATTGGTATAATTAACACTACACCCTGGAGCCCATGTGTCATTTATTCCATCCCCATTTGGAGTGAAATAATTTGGTGTGCAAATGTCTATGTAGTTGAATTTTTGAGAAACGGATGCGGTACATCCATTTGCGTCTTGAACAGTTACCAAGAAATCTTGGGTATTATAATAAATATAACTTGGAATATCATCGTAATATTCGCCTTCAAAAGTGAATGTATAATTCCCAACACCGCCTGTTGGCAAGGCAATAATTTCGTTTATTCCGCCGGATTTTAAACTTAGCTCTAATGGCGCTATATCTTTAATACTAATCTGCTTCGAGAAAGCAGGAGAACAATTATTGCTTTCTGCTTTAATGCTATAATTACCAGCGCCAAGATTAGTAAATACTCCTGAAGTTTGAAATGGACGTAGGGTATTACTTAATTCATCAACTAAACTATAGCGATAAATTCCTAAACCACCAGAAGCCACACCGATAATAGTTGCAGTAGTTTCGCCATTGCATTTAATGGTAGCTAATGATTCGTCTACCTCTACTTGTAATCCTGGAATCGAATCAATCCTGATTTCATTTGATATAGAACGGCATCCTTTGCTGTCTTTTACATAAATAGTATACGAGCCAATCCCTGCTTCAATTTCCTCGGGTATATTCAATATTGTGTTATTAAAAACAGTTCCGTCGCTACTGAAAGTATACCCCGGATTGCCTCCATTAACAACTAATACTAATAGAGGTGGAACGCTACAGTTCAACGGTGTTTTAATGGTTAAATTAGCAACTAGCGGTTCTGGTTCCAAAATTGTGATGCTTTTTGATTGACTACAAAAAAGATTATTACTTAAAGTAGCTTGTATTGTATATTCCCCTGAAATTAAGTCCCGTAGAGAAATAGGACCAAGGCCGTTATGAGTAGTTTGATAAAAAAAGGTATCGTCGTGTTTTCTAATACTATAATTAACCTCTGCTAAACTGCTGTTTTTATCTCTGTCGATGATTGAAAATTGTATGCTGCCATTATTACCACCATGACAACTAACAGCCGCAACAGAATCTATAGAAATAGAAAATGTATATAAATCCGAAACAACATACATTTCTTTTAAACTACAACCCGTATCTTTATTTAATACTGTAATGCTATATTTTCCAGCTGAAAGTCCTGAAAAAACACCTGTAGAATTCGTTTGTAAAGAATATGTTAGCCCTGTTTTTCCTGTTTCAGGTTGAACATCAACCAGGGAATATTCTACATTTTTAGGTATGCCGCCTTTGGTTTCTATTGAAACTTGTATGCTTTCTATGCTGGCACAATTAACTATTGATGTGGGGGTTATAATTATTTTTTCTATAGAAATAAATTGATTAATTGTAACTAGGTTACTCCTTCCTGAACATCCTTTGCTATCATAAACAGTAATACTATATTCTCCTCCTATTTGATCCGATTCTGTAAATGTAGAGGAAGTGCCAAATTGTATTGGGCTATTATTTTTAATAAATTCATATTGGATAAACGTTCCAGAACCGCCTGTAATTTCTTCAACCCTAATTATAGCTTGATTCAAGTTATTAGATGAAAAACAATTAAAATCTACTGTTTTGGGGGCAATTACCTTAATAGAATCAGGTTCCAAAATTGTAATAGTATCTGTTGCTGTACAACCTCTTTCTGAAATTACATCTACGGTATAACTGCCTGCTTTTAATCCCGAAAAAAGAGGCGCTTCTTGAAAATGTATTTTGTCAATGCTGTATTTAAATATTGAGCTATCATTAGTGGAACTTTTTGATGTATCGATTTGAACCGTTATAGAGCCGTCGTTTCCCCCATTACAACTTACACTTGTAGAGGTTAATTTCAAACCCGCAATTGGGGTTGCGGACTCCAGGTTAATCTCTATTTCCTCAAAACAGCCCGTTGTTTTGTCATTAACTCTAAATCTATAACTTCCAGAAGAAAGAGATGTAAAGACTGGATTAGTCGTGGGTAATTGGCCAATTAATTGGTATTCAAAATTAGCGGAACCTCCTGTGGTTGCTACTACCACTATTCCATCATTTGAAGTGCAACTTGGCTGGGAAATGGATACTGCTGAAAATGTTAAAGGCGAGAAAATAGTAATTGTCTGAGCACTTTCACATCCGTTACTGTCTCTTAAAGTGAGGGTATACTCCCCTGAATTTTGATTAGAAAGAGTGTAGGGTAAACTAACCGATTGAAAAATACTACCGTTTGTGCTTAATAAATAAGGTGGGATTCCTGGTTGGGTAGCTGCTAGTTGTAATTCAAAATTTCCTTCAGGAACACATCGGTTGGCTAGGGTTAAATGCGTTTTTGGGGCGGAATCTTTAGTTACTGTTTTAATTGTTGATACTACTACTCCCATTCTGTCTTTTGCAAATAGAACATAGGTTCCTTCCGCTATACTAAATGTGTTGGAAGTTGACCAAAAACCTATTGGTGTTGGCGGCGGTGGCGGTATTGGGGAACTGCCCGGGGGTATTGCTTGTACAATTTGATATTCATATGGGGCCATCCCATCCTTGGCTTCTGCCAATAGGATTCCTTTTTGATTGCAATTGGCATTTTGCAGCACTTGAGCAGTGATGGTGAATGAAGGTAAACTAGTTCCTGTTTGCGCTTGAAGTGTCTTTGTCATTGGCAAAGCCAAAAACAAAAAAGCACAAAAATACTTTGGTATTGTTAGTGTCATTGGATTGGGGGCTTAAAGAAATTCTATTAAATAGTGCTAATTTGAAAGGGGAATTGAGAATTAATAGCCTTTCAAAGGGAGTTTGAAATAATAGAATACTTCTTTTGGGAATTTCTTTTTTTGGTTCCAAAATAGCAGCAAAAGGAACAAAAAAAGCGAACAGATAAGGGATACTTGTGCTTTCATGAGTTGTATTTTATGTTGAAATAAAATCTTAAAATGAGCGGGTAACTTCATTTCAGAGAATAAAAGTAGGCTTTTTTTTGAAATTGTGTTTCTTGTTTTTTAAAAAAATAATTGTCGGAATAAATTATATCTGTATGATTATTAATGTTTCACAAAAATAAACATAGCCAAGGTTGAAACGATAAAGTTTAGAACCTAAAATTTTTGACTCTCTCATTTTCTGCTATCTTTGCTTTATGCAATTTTCAGAAATTTTAGGGCAGGAACACATCAAAAGTCATTTGACGAAAAGCGCCGATTTAGGTCGGATTCCGCATGCCCAATTATTTGTAGGCCCAGAAGGAAGTGGAACGCTACCTATGGCTATTGCTTATGCGCAATATATTTTGTGTAGCAATGCCAACGGCGAGAACGTTGGGCAAAACGAATCTTGCAACATAAAGTTTGATAAATTGTCGCATCCCGACTTACATTTTGTGTATCCTACGGTATCGACTGAGGATGTAAAAACCAAACCTAAAAGCATTGATTTTATTGGGGATTGGAGAAACTTTGTTGGCCACAATCCCTACGGAAGTTTGTTTGATTGGTACACTGTTTTAGGTGTCAATAACAAACAAGGAGAAATCCGTGTGGATGATGCTCAAGAAATATTAAAGTCTTTGGCTTTAAAATCCTACGAAGGAGAATATAAAATTATGATCGTTTGGATGGCCGATAAAATGAACATCGCTGCCTCAAACAAATTGCTAAAACTACTCGAAGAACCACCTGAAAAAACAATTTTTATATTGATTTCAGAGCAAGAAGAAGATATCATTCAAACGATTCGTTCCCGTTGTCAAGTGTTGCATTTTGGTGGATTGCCTGAACGTTCTATTGCTGAAGCTTTGGTTGCCAATAAACAAATAGAGCCTCAACAAGCTGCTATCATTGCGCATCAAGCACAAGGTAATTATAACAAAGCTTTGCATTTAGTACAAAACGATGAGGATGAATACCCGTTTGACGAATGGTTTGTGACCTGGGTACGCGCCGCATTTCAAGCCAAAGGAAACGCTTCGGCTATTCAGGACTTAATTCAGTGGAGTGAACAAATCGCTGGCTTAGGAAGAGAAACACAAAAGAAATTTCTAGAATTTTGCATCGAAATGTTTCGCCAAGCCTTGTTGTTGAATTATGAAAGTCCGAGTTTGGTCTATTTAGAACCAAAGGTCGAAAAATTCAAATTAGCTAATTTTGCGCCCTTTGTTACCGGAAATAATATTCATGATATTTTCAAAGAATTATCTGATGCTATGTATCATATAGAACGCAACGGAAATGCGAAAATTATCCTTACCGACTTATCCATCAAATTAACTCGTTTAATCCATAAAAAATAAAGACTATGAATAATGTTGCATCCATCTTGATTTTAGTTTTTTTGACGATTACCTTTTTACAATCTGGTTACGATAAAATCTTTTATTGGAAAGATAACTTAGAATGGTTAAAAGGGCATTTTGCTAAAACCCAATTGAAAAATCATGTGCCGTTAGCGCTTTTACATGTTTTAGTTTTAGAATTACTATCTACTATTTTATGTGCCGTTGGTGCTATCGAATTACTACTCAATAGCGGAAGAACGTTTGGCTATTATGGCGCTGTTTTTTCATGTATCACCTTGTTGATGCTTTTAGTAGGACAACGATTAGCAAAAGATTACGACGGAGCAAGAACCATTGTGATCTATTTTATTCCTGCAGTAATGGCTGTATATTGGCTTAACTAAACCTTTATGATGACACCTAAACACCCTTCGGATTCCTTAACCGTTTTAACTGACCTAGTTTTACCGAGTGAGACCAATCATTTGAATAACCTCTTTGGCGGCGAATTATTAGCTCGAATGGACCGAGCGGCAAGTATTGCAGCACAGCGTCATTCTAGAAACATTTGTGTTACTGCATCGGTGAATCATGTGGCATTTACCAAAGCAATTCCTTTGGGAAGTGTCGTAACAGTTGAGGCTAAAGTGTCCCGTTCGTTCAATAGTTCAATGGAAATTTATATCGATGTGTGGATTGAAGACCGTTCCTCTGGTAACAAAACCAAAACTATGGAGGCTATTTACACATTTGTGGCAGTTGATGCCACTGGAAAACCTGTTGAAGTGCCGTCAATTATTCCACAAACAGAATTAGAGCAACAACGTTATGATGCGGCATTGAGGCGCAAACAATTAAGTTTAGTGTTGGCTGGCAAAATGAAGCCTAGCGATGCTACTGAATTAAAAGCGTTGTTTGTAGGATAATAAATTTTTTTCCTACATTTGTATAAATACCATTTTCAATGCTATTATACGTTTCCATATTTACCATATTATTGTCGCTAATTCTATTGGTTAACAATTGGAAAGTTAATGCAAACGCTATCTACCTTGCGCTGTTTTTAATTAGTGCTTCTATGTATGGAATTGCACATTATTTTGTGCTTTATGGAAAATCCCCTTTTTGGCTAGCTGTTTTTTACAATCATTTTACGCCCTTGATGTTATTGTTGGGCCCCTTTTTGTTTTTCTATATTAGAGGCACTTTAGACGACACTACCCGATTAAAAAAATCAGATGTTTTTCATTTTATTCCTGCTTTAATTCATCTTATTGGGATTGTTCCATATAGCTTACAATCGTTTTCTGAAAAAACCCAAATAGCTTCAAGAATTATTGAAAACGTGGATGCGATTTTAGACATCAACACCAATTTTTTCTATAGCACAACTGTGAATTTTATTATTCGACCTGTCTTGCTTTTAGTGTATATTTTCTTCTGCATGTATCTCATTTGGAAGCGTTTTTCGGTTTCCAATTTTGACAACAATATTCCTAAAAGACAATTAATAATTAGCCTTCGTTGGTTGATGATATTAATTATGAGCTTGTTTTTTATCGTCGTTGAATTTTTAATCATTACTTTCAATTCCATCCAACACAAACCAAGTGTTGGACTTGTAAATTCCTACCCGTTATACATTTTATCTGGGGTTGCTTATTGTATTATGTCCTTTTCGCTACTATTGTTTCCCAATATTTTGTATGGTTTACCAAAACGCCTTGTGTTAAAAAAAGAAAGTGTAAATAAACAAAAACCAACGCTAGAAATACAAGCTGAAGTTTTGGAGCAAATTGAAGACGATCCATTCTTAGAATTATCTGAAAGCATTAAAGTCTATTTAGAAAAAGAAAAACCGTTTCTTAATGCCGACTTTTCAATTAGTGATATTGCGCTAGCCATGAAGGTGCCTCAAAACCACGTTGCATATTGTATCAACTCCGTTATGCTAACCAAATTTACTACGCTTAAATCGGATTTAAGAATCGACTATGCGGTGAAACTACTTTCAGGGAATCTAAACGATTCGTTTACTATTGAAGGTATTGCACAACAATCTGGTTTTAAAACTAGAGCCAGTTTCTATAGTGCATTCAAAGAAAGAGTAGGAATTACGCCATCGGAGTTTATAGCAAAAAAACCTTAAATATTAATCAATAAAAAAACCTTCATTATAAAAATGAAGGTTTTTTTATTAATTAATTTAAGTATTTCTAAAACCTAAATTGCAATAGTATTTCGTTGGTATTTCTAGCAGCAGCCAATGTGGGTTGCGTGCTCATTTCATAAGCATAGCCAAACAAAAAGCGTTTGCTCAATCGAATCGTACTCATAGCAGCATAGGCTTTGTCGGTTCTATACATACCGCCTATTTCAAAATTATTTTCTATTTGTAACATCGCAGTTAAATCTAACGATACCGGTGCACCTGCTACATAACGCAACATCGCCGATGGTCTTAATACCAATGAAGAAAACTCACCTTGTAAAGGAATGTCATAACCTCCACTTAAATAAATATGGGGTCTATCCGTTACTAAAGTAGCATAGCCTTCATCATTAGTGACTCTTTTTGTATTTAATAATCGAGGGATCGATAATGAGATATACATCGCGCCTTCCTTATACAAGGCTCCAACTCCTAGATTTGGATTGAACGTATTGATCGAACCTAAGGCTGGATCTGATTGTAGGTTGTAAGTTTCTAAGCCTGTAGTGTTCACATCATAGGTGTTCCCGCCTGCTTTGATTCCAAAATAAACATCGGCAGTCTCACTCATTTTTACTTTGTACGAGAAGTCAACGGTCACATAGGTTTGTTTTTCAACGAAAGTTTGGTCGTGAATAACGGTCATACCTAAACCTAAATTTTTACCTACTGATGTCCCAAAAGATACTGTTTGAGTCTCTGGTGCTTCTGCCACTCCTGTCCATTGTTTTCTTAATGAACTTGTAGCTAATGTCATACCGTCAACTCCTGTGTAAGCTGGATTGACTAGGTTCATATGCTGACGATAAAACGAAATTACACTCTCTTGTTGTGCCATAACTGCACTACTTGTTAAAAGTAGTGCTATGGCTAATATATTGTGAATCTTTTTCATTATAATATGTTGTTAAATGATTGTGGATTATTGTGTGATGTATAACCATCCTTGCGCATCTATACTACCATCTCCTTTTAAATCAATTTGATAGAAATAAGACCCCGAAGGTGGAAGTTTTTCACTATTGTCTTTGTAATGACCGGTCCAATTGTTTTGATAATCATTAGAGTAGAATACTTCTTTACCCCAGCGGTTAAATACACGAACTATTGTCCCTGGATAATTACTTAAGTTATAAATAACCCAAGTATCATTAACCCCGTCTCCGTTTGGAGAGATCGCTTGCGATACATTGATTTCAACAGTGTCGCAAATATCTCCTTTACCATCTCTATCTCTATCGGCTTGATCTGTGTTAGGAGAATTTGGACAGTTATCCGAAATGTTATTCACTCCATCACCATCTTTATCCGTATCACATCCATCATTAATACCATCTGCATCCATATCACTTCCGTTATCTGGAATACCATCGCCATTAGTATCTACATCACAAGCATCTAAAATACCATCATTGTCATCATCAGTATCAGCATTATTACCAATTCCATCACGATCCGTATCAGTCCATTCTAATGGATTTTTTGGGAATGCATCGTTACGATCCAATATACCATCGCCATCAGAATCTAAATCCAAATAATCTGGAGTGCCATCTCGATCAGTATCTACAATCCCTTCGGTTGCATTTGAAAGTCCATCACCATCACAATCCGCTGCATTCCATGCTGAACTTGGTGTTACAGTTCGGTTTGCCACTACAAATTTACATCCGTTTTTCGGATCGGTTCCGTCTGTTTTTTCAGTACCATCAATCACTCCATCTCCGTCAGTATCAGAATTCAATGAATCTGTACCGTCAATAGCTTCTTGAGTATTACTTACTCCATCACCATCCATGTCGGCATCGTTTTGATTTCCAATACCGTCACCGTCTGTGTCTAAATCGATAAATAGAGCAAAGGTTACACTACCCGTACCGTCTGAGTTAGTTCCTGAAATAGTGAAGTCTCTACTTGTTAACAATACTGTAGGAGTTCCTGTAATGGCGCCTGTTGCTGTATTGAAACTCAACCCAGCTGGTAGTGTTGGGCTAATTGCAAATGAATTTGCTGTTCCACCAGAATTACTTACAACGATAGTTGGAAGAGCAACATTAATTACTCCATAGAAACTAGATTGTGAAACGCTTAATATTGGCGACTCATCTACATTATTTACTGTAATGGTAAACGCTTTTTCATAAGTCAATCCACCTGCATCTGTTGTCTTAATTCGAACGCTATAACTTGTTTTTGTTTCAAAGTCAAAAACCGGTGTAGCTTTCAATTGATTTTCTGCAATGGTAAAACTTTCATTGTCTGTACTTCCTTCTCCACTAACTAAAGTATACGTATGAGTATCTCCAGTATCAACGTCTGTAGTGCTTAAAGTTCCAACTACTGCGTTAGCTGCATTGTTCTCATTGATTGAACTAGCGCTTAACGAGATATTAGTTGGTGCAGTATTATATACTAGCGTCACGGTAGCTGTCGTACTTCCTCCTGTATTTGTAGCTGTCACCGTGTAGGTAACAGAACCTGTCTGTGTAGCTGTCAACGTTCCAGAGATTACCCCAGTAGTAGCATTAATGGTCAGACCAGCAGGTAGTGCTGGAGAAATGCTGTAAGTAGGCGCTCCACCAGAAATAGTAGGAGTCATCACCTCTATTGCAGTATTCTGACGCACCGTTTGTGTGTCTGGTGAATAGCTCAAAGAGCTCGGAGCTACCGCATTGAATACTTCTAAAGTAAATGTAGTCGTACCCACACAAGATGCCGTGGCCGTTGTGCCCGTTACCGTATATGTTTGTGACGCACTTACTGCTGTTGGCGTACCACTAATTACACCCGTAGTGGTATTAAAGGTCAATCCTGAAGGTAATGCTGGGCTGATCGCATAAGTGGCCACAGTACCTCCAGTAGAAGTTGGTGATGCACTAGTAATCGCTTTTGTACGCTCAAAACTATAGCTTGCCGAATAAGCGATTGCTGGCAATGGAATCACACTAACCGTTACGACTTCGGATAAAGTAGTGTTTTGATTGGTAATCGCTTCTACGGTATAAGCACCGGCAGTAGCCACTACTAATTCTCTTCCCGTTTCACCAGAGATGGCTACGCCATCTTTGAACCATTGGTAACTTGTAGAAGCGCTTGCCTGAAGATTAACGGTTGCCCCTTCGCAAAATGCCAAAGCAGCAGTCGCGTTGTTTGTGCCCGCAAGTGCAGTAACGCCCACCTGCTGTACATAGCAGTAAGTGGTAAATTCAACTTGTTGAAGATTGGTAGCGCCACCTGTTGCTCCAGTGAAGCCCCAATACACATAAGGACGACCATTGAATATGTCGGCTTTCAAGTCAATAGTAATATTGTGCCTTCTGGTACCATCGTACCACACTTGGAAGTTTTTGGCAGTTGCATCCCATACAAATCGAGCCGTATGCCATTGTCCGTCTTCCATTTGTACTTCAAATGGGGTGGAGTAGGTATTATGAGCGCCTGCTGTATTTCCATTGGCAATTATGGCAATATGATCCTGATTAGGTTCAATTGACCCGTTGTTGTAAGTGTCAAACTCTACAGCAAAAGAAGGCGTAATTCCGGCATAGCCTAATCCTCCTCCTGAAGACCCAGCATTTAAGGACTGATTTTGGAGCACAAAGGCAATACCATCCGCACCTGCATCACTGTTACCTAAATATACACGGGCGTTGATATCAAAATCTTGATCCAAGAACAAACGGTTTTTATTCCAAGCAGAACCATTTCGATTTCCTTGATTTGGAGTTAACGTATAAATATTTCCTGAAAGGGTAGCGTTTCCGTTGGTTTGGAAATCTGCTGCAGCAAATGGGCTACAGCTCGGGTCAGAAAGCAAAAGCGTAGTGGTTCCAGTACAGCCAGTCGAAGCTAGTGTAGCCGTAATCGTATACGTTCCTGGAATTACTGCCTGTGCTGGAGTTCCACTAATTACACCTGTACTTGTATTAAATGAAAGGCCTGTTGGCAAAGCTGGGCTTATAGCAAAAGACGTCCCGTTTGTAGTAGGTGTAATTGGCGTGATCGCTTGACCTGCTGCTATTTCAAAGCTAGAACTTGAATAAGAAATTGTAGTCGAAGGATTCACCGTAATAGTAAATGTTCGTGGCGTTCCTGCACAACCTCCAGTTACCGGAGTTACAGTGATCGTCGCTACTACCGGTGTTGTTCCTGTATTGATTCCATTGAATGGTAGAATATTTCCAGTTCCGCTCGCAGCCAACCCTATAGAAGGCGTATCATTTGTCCAATTATAGGTGGTGTTTTGGTCTTCGAAACCAAAAGCCATGGTACTATAATTTTCAGTTGCAGTATAATTAAAACTAACAGTAGTTACTGTGCCGTCAATTCGAATAATATTGAACCCCTCGGTTCCAGTAAACTTATTGTTTGGTAAGTCATAAGTAGTTGACCAACCAGCAGTAGTATTGTCAGTCCAAATTGGAGTAAAAGGAGTCGACACAAGCACTGGAACAGGCGTACTTGGATTTCCTACACTAGCAAAGGCAACCAATGGGTTGGTTACTGGTGTACTGAATGTAGCAGTAAACACACCTGCCCTAGTATTTCGAATCTGATTTCCAGAGGTAGGAACACTATAAATTTGAGGAAATCTTGTTCCATCATACATTCCACCTGCGTTAGCCGCAAGCCCTCCTCCTGTTTGCGTGATACTTACAGTAATGCCATTCTGACCTGTTCCACTGGCAGTTCCACTGGCGATACTATTTAGTGTCATCCACTGATAACCAGCAGTATTTACTGGACTGAAGTTAATCACAGAAGTAGGCGCACCGTTACATACCGTTTGGCTAGTAACTGCAGCTACTTGGGGTGGTGTACAAGTCGTAGCGTTCACCGAATTGGACTGTGTTCCACCGCCAATGCTATTTACAGCACGAATGCGAATTGGATATGCGGTAGCATCATTTAAACCTGAGATCACAAGCGGAGTAGTAGTGTCTGCCGGAGATAGTGTCAGCCAATTTGTTCCACCATCAATACTGTATTGATAATTGGTAATTGCTTGACCTCCATCCGAAGTAGGTGCCGTAAAATTAATAGTGGCCGTTCCTGTTCCTCTAGTAATAGAGGTGATGGTTGGCGCTCCTGGAGTCGTAGAAGAAGCGGCTCCATAACCTACAGCAGTAGTAATGTTATCAAACTCAAATCCTGAACCACCAAATACAATTCGAGTAAAATAAATTGTTGGATCATCCAATTCAAGATTGATATATGCAAAGGCCTCATTTGCAGCAGCTGATCTCTTGTAAAGAGAAGAACTGTATACTGTTCCATTCACGGCTGTTACAGTTGCGCCTGATAATAAGTTAAGAACAGTTTGTGCCGTAAAAGTTCCAAGCTGAATTTCATTGCCTCCGCAAGAACCATAAATGGTAACATTATTATTGGCGTTTCCTGCTGCCCACCAAAAACCAACATAACGAGAAGCATCGGTAAGGTTAATACTTACTTCACCTGAGTTTGCAGCTTGCAAGTATTTCGAACCACTTCCTCCCCAAACATCATCTGCCTTAACCTCGACCGTTCCGACGTTTGATCTGGTAAATGCTCCCACTGCAAACGTTCCCGTAGCAGTAAGATTTCCAAGAGACAATGCATTAAAGTTTTCAGTGCGTGAGCCGGTTTGACCTTGAATTGCAGAAGTCGTTACGTCAGGCGGAGAAAGCTTGAACCGTACATTAGGAGCCGTATTAGGGCAAGGAACAATAGTTGCAGTTACAGCAGTTCTTGTGGTATTTAAACATCCAGAGCTTGTATTTCTAGATTGTGCATAAAAAGTAGTAGTAGTAGAAATTACCGGAGTAGTAAATGATGTAACACCTTGGCCTCCACTCAAAACGGTTCCTCCTGTAGCAGAAGCATACCAATCAACAGTCGTGCCGGATGCCACAGAAACTACCAATGGTACAGTTCCTGCACCACTATTGGTACCGGCACTTACCAATGTAGGGGCAACAGGCGCTTGACTTGAAGGACAGTTAGCCACATAAGTTGTACTCGCAGAATAAAAATCTAAAAAGGCATTATCATCAGGATCATTCCAAAGACCAAATTCTACAATATAAGAACTTATACTACCAGGGAACAAGGTTGCAGGAGGTCCAAAATCATTCCATGTAGTTCCTCCGTTCCAATTTGTTACTACAAAGTTTTCACCTGACCCCCAATTATTAGGTTCGCCACCTGCCCAATTATTGTATTTTCCAGGAACATTTGTAGAACCATTTCTGATTATTGTACCGGATTCAGGCCCTGAAGACCATTTATAAACTCCTTCTTGATCTTTGTCCGATAGACCAAAAAACATTTTGTGCTGTGGTATTCGTTGAAACAAAACTATCTTCAGCTGCTGAAGTAATTGTAACTAAATATCCAGTACTTCCCTTATAGGTTAATGCAGCTGCATCGGCTAAAATCTGAGTATAAACGCTAGCGCCTCCACTACGTCCTGTACTAGGCCAACTTACAGGCTTATAAAAATGGCCGTTTACTGGATTATAAAAATTGCCAGCTTCATTTACAGTTGCAGATACTGATAATTTAATATCCCCTGCTCCTGTACCAGTAGCAACAGAAAGTGAAGCTAATGCGGCATTGATATTAGCCTGAGTCCCAGTGAAACTAATTCGAGTAAGTCCTGTCCATGAAGTGTACCCTGTAGATCTGGTTAAACCTGTAGTAGTTCCAAAACTAAAACTAGCGCCAGTAGGCGGATTAACCAATCCAACTGAAGCTAACAAGATGTCACTGCTACCAAAATTTGCTAAAACAAAATCTCCTGGATCTTGGTTAGCTGTACTTAAAACAAAATTTGCAGGGTTAGGAGAAATAACTCTTGGTCTTGCATCTAGATACGTATTTAACAATGCTACATCAATATTGGCAGCATTCCCATTTAGGGATCCTCCTGTATTAGGCAATGTGTATGTTACTCCATTAAGTTTAAAACCAAAATTAGATTTTCCAGTAGCATTTCCTCCTTGAATTGAATAATTTGGACCTCCATAAGCTGATAAATTAAGCGAAACTGAAGAATTTGCCAAAAACCCTAATACTACATTCGTGTTCCCTGAATTCTCTCTCCAAACCAAAGCGCCAGGAATATCAATTTTTACTCCATTGTTGAGTTGTAATCTCAAAGTTCCTGTAATATCATTACCTTGAACTTCAAAGCGACCTGAGCTCGTTGTTTGCACAAAATAAGCTTTTGCAATTGTTAAGGTAGAGAAACGTTGAATGTTAGTTGCGTCTTGGGCATTATTCCCTCTTAGCCCTATAAAACCATCATTAAATGGTACACTAACCTCAATTTGTGAAAAAACACTAGTAAAGAATAACAAGGCAAATGCCAAAATTATTTTTTTCATAAATACATGGATAGATCCAATTCGTTTTTTACTTTTCATAAATTCTTATTAAATAAAATTAAATATTATACAGTTTAGGGGTACAACTGTAAATTCAATAAGAAATGGGATTTAATATACTAACGTAACTGTGTGGGTAAACAATCGTTAATTATTTCGCGCAAATTTACTATTAAATAATTTATTTGTAATCTATTTTCTATAAAAGATTGTCCAATAAATTCAAAAACTTGACAAAGCAACAAAAAACACTATTTTTAAAACCCTTTCGAATTCGCAAAATTGCCAAAAAAATTCTGTTGTAACTTCAAAAAAAAACCTATTTTTACGAAACCATTCAGAAGAAATAAATCCCTTTTATTTCTTGAAATTGACAACTAAAAAGATACTTAAAAGATGAGTTCAGAAAAAGAAGCCAAGTTAAAAGCGTTACAACTTACGCTGGATAAACTAGACAAAACCTACGGAAAAGGAACCGTAATGAAAATGGGCGATAAAGCCGTAGAAGAAGTAGAAGTGATTTCATCTGGATCTCTTGGTGTCGATTTAGCATTAGGGGTGGGCGGTTATCCAAAAGGAAGAATTATCGAAATCTACGGACCAGAATCGTCTGGTAAAACCACTTTAACCTTACACGCTATTGCCGAAGCGCAAAAAGCAGGTGGAATTGCGGCCTTTATCGATGCAGAACATGCTTTTGATAGAAACTATGCAGAGAAATTAGGCGTTGATATCGAAAACTTAATCATTTCGCAACCGGATAATGGAGAACAAGCGTTGGAAATTGCGGAGAACTTAATTCGTTCAGGAGCGATTGATATTGTGGTTATTGACTCTGTAGCAGCCTTGACGCCAAAAAGTGAAATTGAAGGCGAAATGGGAGATTCTAAAATGGGTCTTCACGCGCGTTTGATGTCACAAGCTTTGCGTAAATTAACAGGAACAATTAGCAAAACACATTGTACGGTTTTCTTCATCAACCAGTTGAGAGAGAAAATTGGAGTAATGTTTGGCAACCCAGAAACTACAACGGGTGGAAATGCATTGAAGTTTTATGCTTCGGTTCGTTTGGATATTCGTCGTTCGTCTCAAATTAAAGATGGTGAGAGCGTAATTGGAAACAGAACCAAAGTAAAAGTGGTGAAAAATAAAGTAGCTCCGCCATTTAGAACGGCTGAATTCGACATTATGTATGGCGAAGGAGTTTCTAAAACAGGTGAGATCTTAGATTTAGCGGTTGAGTTTGAAATTATCAAAAAATCAGGATCTTGGTTCAGTTATGGTGATACTAAATTAGGACAAGGACGTGATGCGGTAAAAGCTTTAATCAAAGACAACCCAGAATTAGCCGATGAACTAGAAGAAAAAATCAAATCGCAAATCAAAGAATTAGCAGCTGAATAAAACTTCTATCTATAAATTAAAACCGCAAGTAATTGAACTACTTGCGGTTTTTTTATGCTTCTTTCTTATCATAATCAACTAGTTGTTGGTAAATGGTTTGAAAAACTTGTGCTTTAATTTCCTTTCTATCTTCTAACGTTTTGCCTTTCGTCTCGACATGTTCGTGGATTTTTACCCGCATTAGTCCTGGGCTTCCGCTAAAAAAGGTATAAGACAATCGTTTTTTGTTGTCGCCAAAAGAAATAGGAACAATTGGTATTTGGTGTTCAATTGCCAAACGGAACGCACCATCTTTAAACGTGTCCAAAACGATTGATTCATCATAAGGAACACCTCCCTCGGGAAAAATGCACACACTCAATCCGCGGTTCAATCGGTTTTGAGCGGTTTCATACACCGCTCTTCGACTCTGTGCATTATTGCGATCCACCAAGATGCAGGTTCTTTTATAGAAAAATCCAAACAAGGGAATCGAAGCCAATTCTTTTTTGCCCACAAAAACAAAAGGACGGTCCACAACCGCTAACATCAACATAATATCAGTCATTGAGGTATGATTGGCAACAATCATATAACTTTTGTTTGGATGTAAGCCTTGAATGGTTTCTACTTTATAATAAAAACCCATGCTGAACAATATGAACTTTCCCCATATTCGTGCCAGGGCAAAAAAATAAGGATAGCCGCGCTCTGATACTATAGACAATAACAACAACGGCAACATGACCAATATAGGCAAGGCAATCATGATGTAAAACCACACCCGCCACAACAACCAAAAAAGCATTTTAACTCCTCTCATAGTTGTCAAATGTATGAAATGGATCGACATTTTGAAAATATAATTGAATCCTTGGTAATTCTGGTTTCTTTCAACCGAAATAAAAGCAGTCTTAGGCATTGAAAAAGTAAAACTGAATCGAATTATAAATTATTACAATAAATATTTATTGATTATAAATAAATTTATATCTTTGTTGGTGTAATTTAAATTGTCAAAAAGATGAAAAAAAATAATTCTACCATTTTAAAAGGACTACATGTTGTTTCCTGGATCATTTTTGTTGGGCTGTGTATTGAAGCAGGTGCATTGCTGTTTAATTTTATTTTTGCCTTAGTAAAGCCTGTTGCAACTCACAATATCTATAAGGGATTAGATCTATCTGTATTGTACGAAAAAGAGTTTCCGCACTTTGTGGGTATCATGAGTGGTATTGTTCTTTTGGCCTTGCTTAAAGCCTACTTGTTTTATTTGGTGGTGAGCTTATTCAGCAAATTGAATATTGAAGCTCCTTTTAGTCTAGCTATAGCCAAAATCATCGAAAAGATAAGTTACGAAGCGTTTTCGATTGCAATTATAAGTGTTGTTGCTAATCAATATGCAGAAAAATTAATTCAAGAAGGTTACGAAATAAGCGAAACCAATGTTTATTGGAACGACACGGCGGCTTTTTTTATGATGGCAGCAATTGTGTATGTTATTGCCCAGATTTTCAAAAGAGGTATTGAATTACAAGCTGAAAACGACTTAACAGTTTAAAGTATGGCAATAATCGTGAACCTAGATGTAATGATGGCAAAACGCAAAATGTCATTAAACGAATTGTCAGAAAAAGTAGAGCTAACATTAGCCAATCTTTCTATTCTTAAAACAGGCAAAGCAAAGGCAATTCGATTTAGTACTTTAGAAGCCATATGCAGCGCTTTAGACTGTCAACCGGGCGATATATTAGAATATACCGCTGAAGAATAAAAAACAAAAGCACTACTCTCGTAGTGCTTTTTTAGTATTCTTAGTTAGACAACCAACCCGCTGGATTGATATACGAAGTGTTTTGAAGGATCAAGAACTTAATCACCGTTTTTCCGGTTTCTCCATTAGAACGTACACGCCCAATGGATTGTTTACGACTTACTTTATCCCCTTTCCCTACACTGACAGAACTTAGGTTTTGGTATACGGTGAAATAATCCCCGTGTTGAATCATAACTGCTTTATTCACTGGCGTTGAATTAAAAACATTGATTACCACACCATCAAAAACCGCACGCGCATTCGCGCCTTGATCAGTGGTGATTTCTACTCCACTGTTATGAACCATTAACGATTTATAGACCGGATGGGGCTGATTTCCAAAACCTAAGGTAATCGATCCGCGTTCAACAGGATAAGGCAATCTTCCTTTATTGGCTCTAAAATTATCCGCTACAATTTTTGCTTCTGGTGTTAACTCAATTTTAGTAGAGGAAATAGGCTTTTTGGCTTCTTCCTCAGGTTCTTCTTCTTCAACTGGCTTCGCCACAGTTTTAGTAGTGGTTTTGTTGGTTTTATTGGCAAGTGCCAATTCTTTTGCAGCAGCGGCGGCAGCGGCTTTCTTCTCTTTTGCGGCAGCTGTTGCGGCAGCTTTTTGTTTGGCACGTTCAGCAGCAGCCTTTCTATTGGCCTCGGCAATAGCTTGACGAATTAAACGATCAATTTGCTTGTCGATTGCGCGCGCTTCTTGCTGTTTTTTCTTGATATCATTCGCAATTTTATTTTTGTCTTTTTTAATTGCGTTGACTAATTTTTCTTGTTCTTTCTTTTCTTGCTCTAAAGACAGGCGTTCTTTTTCTTTTTCGTTAATTAGTTTTTGTTTGGCGGTTTTTTGAACGTCAAGTTTTTGATTATAAACAACTAATTCTTTCGATTTTTCTTTAATTTCTTCGCCTTGGATTTTTCTAAAACTAGTATACTGTTTCATATACTGTAATCTTTTGTAGGCTTGTTGGAAATTTTTTGATGACAATAAAAACATCGCTCTACTTTCTTCTGAACGGCTCTTATAGGACTTAACAATCATTTTTGAGTAATCTTCTTTCAACACCTTAAGTTCTTTCTTAAGCTTGTTGATTTCGACCTGATTGATGTACATATCATTGCTCAACAATTTGGCTTGTTTCTCTGTGGTTTTAATTAAATTCTCTTTCAAGGCGATTTTTTTCTCTTGAATTGCCATTACGGTAACCGCTGATTTTTCTTTTTTCTTAACGGTCTGCAAGAGTCTTTCGTTCTCTTTTATTTCCTGCTGAATTTGAGCTTTTCGTTGTTCTAACTTTTCTTGTTGCGCGTCTTGGCTCCAAACCATAGAGCTGGTACAAATAAAAAGTAGACTTAGGAGAAATTTTGGCATGGTAAAATGTTTTTGCAAATTTACTTAATTAATATTCTTTTATACCCATTTGGAATGCTATAGGGGAAAGAAAGTTCTTCGTTAAAAGTAACCGTATTGTAATTAAAACTGATTTCTGTTTTTCCTTTGGATTGGAAAGCGTGAATTATAATCTGTGTAGGAACGCTTCCTTCGTTAAATAATGCATAATCCAAATAATCTACATGAATCATTCTATCTTGCTCTGGTTGAGCAATTGATTGGCCTTGGATTCTAAAATTTTCTTTATTTAAAACAACCGATTTCAAGGTTTTCCCCGATTGTAAATCGGTTAATTCAAAGCCTTCATCAACGGTTGACAAAGCATATTTTCCTTGTTGCAAATTATCAAACGCCTCACCTAACAACATGTTTTGGATTTTAGCATAATCCAAATCGGTTCCGAGCCATTGTGTTAGTCCGCTAAAATCGCCTTCAAAATAACTTCCGTTCATCTTTTCGTAATAACTTACCGAAGAAGGCGTTATCAAGGCTTTGGCCATGGTAATTCCGAGGAAACGAACGCTAATTAAGATTTGCTCGTCTTTCTTAATTTTAATTTCTGCCGTTACATTCTGAGTTTGCTTTTCATCGGAAAAACGCACATTCGATTTGATATAAACGGTGTTGAAATTTGATTTATTGTTGTAATGATTGGCTATTACTTCTGTGGCTGAAATCCCTTTTTCTTTGGGAACTTCGGGAGTCGATATAACCGCCGCTTGTTGGGTTTTACAAGACGCCAATGCCATAATAAACAACAACGGAATTATACGTTTCAGAGTAGGAAAATTAATGGTCATTGTGCTATCGTCTTTTTGTAATTTGTTATTCCAAAACAGAATAATCTCCAATACTGATGCTTGTAAAATTACCATCAAAACTCGCGTGATTTCCGATCATAGCATTGTCCAAATTGGCATTTTTAATATGCGAATGCGTTTGTACCAAACTGTTTTTGATGGTACTATTGACTACATGACATCCTTTGCCTAAAGAAACATTTGGTCCAACAGTAGCATTTATTAATACCACATCTTCGCCAATATAACAAGGAGGAATAATCGTTGAGTTCTCCGATTTCACTCCATAATCTACCAAATGCTCTCCGTCATTGTGTAAAAATCCTAACATTCTAGAGTTCGTTTCTACCGTTACGTCTTTATTTCCGCAATCCATCCACTCAGCTACTTCTCCAGGAACAAACTTCATTCCTTTGGCCATCATTTGTTTGATTCCGTCGTTGATTTGGTATTCGCCTCCGTGAATGATGTTATTGTCTAAAACCAATTGCAATTCGTTTTTCAACACGGCTACATCTTTGAAATAGTAAATTCCAATTACAGCCAAATCTGAAACAAATTCTTTGGGTTTTTCTACCAATTCCACGATTTCATTGGCTTCGTTCAGGTTGATTACCCCAAAGGCTTCGGGTTGATCTACTTGTTTCACCCAAATCACGCTATCAGCATTTTGATCCAAATCAAAGTCGGCACGAATCAAGGTGTCGGCATAAGCAATTACTGCTGGCCCGCTCAAAGAATCTTTGGCACACATAATGGCGTGACCCGTTCCTAAGGCTTCATTTTGGTAATAAATGGTTCCTTTAGATCCTAATTTTTCAGCAATGGCAATCAAATCGGCTTCGACTTGTTTTCCAAAACTTTCATGAATGATAAAGGCAATTTCTTCAATATCTTGATTCAAAACCCCGGCAATATCTTCCACCAAACGGTGAACAATCGGTTTTCCAGCAACTGGGATTAAGGGTTTTGGAATGGTTAAGGTGTGTGGGCGAAGACGTGATCCGCGTCCGGCCATAGGTACTATTATTTTCATGTTATTATCATTGCGAGGAACGAAGTAATCTGATCCTCTTATTATTTATTTTTATTTTACTCCCGTACTTCCAAACCCACCTTCGCCTCTGGAGGTTTCAGATAATTCCTGAACTTCGATCCATTCGGCACGTTCGTGTTTGGCAATGATTAATTGAGCGATGCGTTCGCCGTTTTCAATTACAAAATCTTCATTGGATAAATTCACTAAAATTACCCCAATCTCACCTCTATAGTCGGCATCGACTGTTCCAGGCGAATTCAAAACAGTGATTCCTTTTTTGATGGCTAAGCCACTTCTTGGGCGAACTTGTGCTTCGTAACCGATCGGCAACTCGATAAACAAGCCTGTTTTTACAATAACTCGCCCTAAAGGAACCAATGTAATGGAAGCGTCTAAATCGGCTCTTAAATCCATTCCTGCAGAAGCAATCGTCTCGTAATTAGGCAACGGATGTTGCGACTTGTTGATGATTTTTATAGTCATTTTATTTTTTTCGTTTTATAATAGAAAGAATGGTTGCTTTTTCATTGTGGTACACAAAATAGACAAACAACATCAATAACGGAATTCCCACAAAATAATTTTCGCGGAAGCCGTAAAAAGAAATCGCAGAAAATAGAATCGACAATCCTAAATATCCGCCAATTTTTTCCATATCATACGGAATTGGGTAATAGCGATTTCCTAAAATATAAGAAATGAACATCATACTTCCGTACGCCGCAATAGTAGCTATAGCCGAACCGTAATAGCTGAATTTTGGAATTAAAAGGTAATTCAATACCAAGGTTAAAACGGCTCCTACAATTGAAATATAAGCGCCCATTTTAGTTCGATCTGTTAGTTTGTACCAAACAGATAGATTGTTGTAAATTCCTAAAAAGAAGTTGGCCAAAATAATCAACGGCACCACTTTCATCGCTTCCCAATAGGATTTGTTATCCAAAAGCAAGAACTTCAATACATCGGCAAAAACGATTACACCCAACAAAATCAAAGATCCAAAAATCACAAAATATTTAGTAATCATGGCGTAGGTTTGTGGCGCGTTTTCATTTTTAGAATGGCTAAAAAAGAAAGGTTCAATTCCCAAGCGGAATGCTGTGGCAAACAACACCATAAACAATCCTAGTTTATAACAGGCCGAATAAGCTCCTACTTCGGACTTAGCTACACCTTCGGGTAACCAATAGCCTAAAAGGATTTTATCAAAATGTTCGTTTACTGCAAAGGCAATACCGGCTACCAAAATAGGTAATCCGTATTGCATCATTTTTTTCCAAAGCACTGCATCAAATTTGCGAGTTAGGAAAAGATAATTGGGAGAAAGTACTAACAATGTCAATAAGCTAGCGGCTAAATTGGAAACGAAAATATAACCGATTTCATAATTATCAACGTACAAATTCCCAATAAAAGAGTTCGGATTTGACGCTGCTATTTTCGGTAAAAGCAATAAAAAGAATAGATTTAATAACAAGTTAACTGCTACATTTCCAATCTTAATAATAGCATACAGCATTGGTTTCTGATTGGCTCTCAACTTTGAAAAAGGGACGATTACCAAGGCGTCCAACACTAAAATCCAAATCGCATAGGTTACATATTGCACATCTACATTAGCAAAAGAAGCAAGCGTTCCCCTAAAAATTAAAGCGGCAAAAAGAAAAATAATGGACGACCAAAAAATAGAAATCGTAGACGTGGCAATCACATTTTCTTTGTCAGTTTCAGAATTGTAAAATCGGAAGAACGCCGTTTCCATTCCGTAGGATAACACCACATTGAAAAAGACCATCCAAGAAAGAACTATTGAAACTTCTCCATACTCGCCGGTGGGTAAGATACCTGTGTACAAACGCACAAGTAAAAAACTCAACATTCGAGGCAAAACCGTAGCTAATCCATAGATTGCGGTTTGTTTGAAAAGACTTTTATATAATCCCAAGTTGGTTTGGTTTAGGTATTGATAAAAACAAAAATAGCGAATTCTTTGGTTTAAATCTGTTTTTGAAATTGGAATAACCCCAAATTTGTTAACAGCTTTTTTAAGACAATCCGGCTTCGTTCAAGGTTTTAATAAAGTGAAAACCTCTTGGGTAATACCCTTGATTATAATAAAAACGGTGGGCGGTAAAGTTACCCGTAAAAGCATCCAGTACGATCATGGTGCAACCCGCTTCTTCTGCCTTTACATTGATATAATCGGTCATTAGTTTTGCAGCCCCTTTGGAACGATGATCGGGGTGTACGATAAAGTTGTCGATTTCGAAATAACGCCCAGACCACAATTTAATTCCAGACCATAGTCCCGAAAGTCCAATACATTCTTCACCTTCAAATACAGCGATTTGAATATAATTATGAGGAAGCATTTCGGTCAAATAGGCTTCGTATTTTTCTATAGTAAAGTTATTGCTATATAAATGTTTCATGAGCTCAAAGTGAGCTAACATGTCTTCTAAAGTAGTAAGTTCTCTAATTTCCAAAGTGTAAATTTTTTATAAAAATAATCAAAAAAAAGAGCCCCGCAATGCGAGGCTCCCGTAGTCTATTTCAAATTGAAATTATCCGTTCAACGCTTCAGCACCACCAACAATCTCTAAGATTTCGTTAGTAATTGCTGCTTGACGCGCTTTGTTGTAAGTTAATTTCAATTGGTCTCTTAATTCTGTTGCGTTGTCAGTTGCTTTGTGCATTGCTGTCATACGTGCTCCGTGCTCAGAAGCGAATGAATCTCTAATCCCTTTGTACAATTGTGTTTTCAAAGATTTAGGAATCAACGTCAAAACAATTTCTTCTTTAGAAGGTTCAAAAATATAATCGCCTGATGAAACTGGTTTATCGGATTCGATTGGTGCCAAAGGCAAAAATTGTTCGGTTTGAATAATTTGAGTCGCCGCGTTTTTAAATTGGTTGTATACCAATTCGATACGATCGTATTCGCCAGCCACAAATTTTTGAGTTAACACTTCAGCAATTTGAGCTACGTTGTCGAAAGTCAAATTATCAAAAATAGCACTTTGATTATCGATAACGGTTAACGTTTTGCTCAAAATATCGTTTCCTTTTTTTCCAATAGCAAAAACATCTACTTGTTTTCCTGCATAGTAATCAGAACGATTTTTAACTTCTTTAATTACATTGGTATTGAAAGCACCACACAATCCTCTGTTAGAAGTGATAGCTACCACCAATACTTTTTTGATTTCACGTTGCGACGTGTAATCTCCTCCTACATCACCATCTAAGGTAGCAGAAAGATTCTGTAATAATTCCGTTAATTTTTCGGCATAAGGGCGCATCGCTGTAATTGCATCTTGTGCTTTTTTAAGCTTTGCCGCAGACACCATTTTCATTGCCGATGTAATTTGCATCGTAGATGAAATGGAAGTAATTCTATTACGGATTTCCTTTAAATTTGCCATCTTTTATTGAGTAATTAGTGAGTAGTGATTAGTAAATAGCGCTACACTAATTACTAATCACTCATCACTTAAAATTAATTATATTTAGCTGAAACTTCTTTTGCAACTTTTTCGATAACATCAGTAATGTTGTCATCTAATTTACCTGCTTTCAAAGCGTCAAGAGTGTCTCTATGTTTCGCATTTAAGAATTCTAAAAAGTCTTTTTCAAATTCTTTTACTTTATTTACAGGAACATTTCTCAATAAGTTTTTAGAACCAGCGTAAATAATTGCTACTTGATCTTCCACTGTAAAAGGATCGTTCAAACCTTGTTTCAAGATTTCAACGTTTCTTTTTCCTTTTTCAATTACGTTCAACGTAACTGCATCTAAGTCAGAACCAAATTTAGCAAACGCTTCCAATTCACGGTATTGCGCTTGATCTAATTTTAAAGTTCCTGATACTTTTTTCATGGATTTGATTTGTGCATTTCCCCCAACACGAGATACCGAAATACCTACGTTAATAGCAGGACGAACCCCAGAGTTAAACAAATCTCCATCCAAGAAAATTTGACCGTCTGTAATCGAAATTACGTTAGTTGGGATATAGGCAGAAACGTCACCCGCTTGTGTTTCGATAATTGGCAAAGCAGTTAATGAACCTCCTCCTTTTACGATTCCTTTCAAAGAATCTGGTAAGTCGTTCATGTTTTTTGCAATACCATCATCAGCAATCACTTTACAAGCACGCTCTAATAAACGAGAGTGTAAGTAGAAAACGTCTCCAGGATATGCTTCACGTCCTGGTGGTCTTCTTAATAAAAGAGATACCTCACGATACGCCACCGCTTGTTTAGACAAATCATCATAAACAATCAAAGCTGGACGACCAGAGTCTCTGAAATATTCCCCAATTGCAGCACCTGCCATTGGAGCATATACTTGCATTGGAGCTGGATCAGAAGCGTTAGCTGCTACGATAATCGTATACGCCATAGCTCCTTTTTCTTCTAACATTTTTGCAATTCCTGCAACAGTAGAGGCTTTTTGCCCAATAGCAACATAGATACAAAATACAGGTTTTCCTGCATCGTAAAATTCTTTCTGATTTAAGATCGTGTCAATACAAACAGTTGATTTACCTGTTTGACGGTCACCAATAACCAACTCACGTTGTCCACGTCCAACTGGAATCATCGCATCTACCGCTTTAATTCCTGTTTGTAATGGTTCTGTTACTGGTTGACGGAATACAACTCCTGGCGCTTTTCTTTCCAAAGGCATTTCGTATAATTCCCCACCGATTGGTCCTTTACCATCAATTGGTTGACCTAGTGTGTTTACCACACGTCCTAACATTTGCTCTCCTACTTTAAGAGAAGCAATACGTTGTGTTCTTTTTACAGTTGAACCTTCTTTGATTCCTGTTGAAGCACCCAAAAGTACTACCCCAACATTGTCTTCTTCCAAGTTCAATACAATAGCCTCAAGACCATTTTCAAATTCTACTAATTCTCCGTATTGAACATTAGATAGCCCGTACACACGAGCAATACCATCTCCAACATTAAGTACTGTTCCTACTTCTTCTAGTGTAGCACCAGATTCAAAACCTTCTACTTGCTTTCTTAATATTGCTGAAATTTCAGCAGGTTTGATTTCCGCCATCTTACTTTATAATTTAAACACTTTTATGTGTAATAACTAATTACTAAACTCTCTTTTTAATACTTGTAATCTGTTAGCAACAGAAGCATTGTATTGCTTGTCGCCTATTCTTAAAATAAATCCTCCAATAATTGATGAATCTACGTTATTTTCAATGGTAATCTTCTTGTCTGAAAGGGTCGCTACTTTAGCTAAAACCTTAGCTTCTAATGCGGCATCCATTGGAATAGCTGTTGTTACTTTCGCTATTTCAATTCCGTTCATCTCGTCAGATAATTTATTGTATTCCAAAGCAATTGCTTCTAGGATTTCAAATCGTTTGTTTTCAAATAACAAATGAAACAATCCTTGTGTTACTGCATTTACTCCAGAAAAGACTTCCAACAACGCTTTTTCTTTTACCTCAACAGTTGTGGTTGGGCTCTGAATGAAGGTGTTTAATTCTTCGTTTCCGTTGATTGTAGAAGCAATCAATTTCATATCGTTATTCACAACCTCAACAACTCCTTTAGAATTAGAGATGTCTAGAATTGCTTTTGCATAACGAATTGCTGCTCTTGTACCTGCCATAATTAGTTCAGTTTTACGTCACCTAATAGTTGGTCAACTAATTTAGTTTGAGATTCTTTGTTAGACAATTCGTCTTTCAATATTTTTTCTGCAATACTTAATGACAAAGTAGCAACTTGTGATTTCAAATCAGCCATAGCTGCATTTTTTTCACTTTCGATAGCTGCTTTAGCTTGGTCAATCATTTTTTGACCTTGCTCTTGTGCTTCGTTTTTAGCATCGGCAACCATTTTCTCTTTCATTTCACGAGCGTCTTTCAACATCGCGTCACGTTCAGCTCTTGCTTCTTGAAGAATACGTTGGTTATCTGCTTGCAAATTTTGCATTTCGTTGCGAGCATTTTCTGCTGATTCCAAAGCATTTTTAATCCCTTGTTCTCTTTCGTTAACCGCATCTAAAATGGGTTTCCAAGCGAATTTTTTTAATAAGAATATTAATCCAACAAAGATGACTACTTGCCAAATAAATAAACCAAACGAAAAATCATTAATTAACTTCTCCATTATATGTAATTATAAAATTGTAAACTTTTTTTTAATTGCGTAGCGCAATTGAATCTGTTTTAATTTTTAAAAACAATAGTTACAACCAACCGTTGTAACTACTGTTTTGTGTTTTAATTAAGCAGCGAATAACGCAGCGAAACCAATACCTTCAATAAGTGCAGCTGCAATAAGCATAGCTGTTTGGATTTTTCCTGAAGCTTCTGGTTGACGTGCAATTGCGTCCATTGCTGAACCGCCAATTTTACCAATACCTAAACCTGCTCCGATTACAATCAATCCTGCTCCTACAATAGTTGGAATTTGCATAATATATATATTAAAAATTAAACATTCTTATTTATGGTTTAATCGGTTATTGTTTATAAGGTTAAACTATTAAACAATCAACCATTAAACTTGTTAGTGATGAGCCTCTTCATGATGGTGTTCTTCGTTTCCGGCACCAAAATACAAAGCAGACAACATCGTGAAAATATACGCTTGTAAAAACGCTACTAATATTTCAAGGATAGAAAGTGCAAATGCCAATCCAAATGACAAAGTGCTTCCGATCCAGCTTTTAAATATAAACATCAAACCAATGATGCTCATTAATACTACGTGTCCAGCTAAGATATTAGCATACAAACGAATCATTAATGAAAATGGCTTAATAACTGTTCCCAATAATTCAATTGGAGCTAAAATAAATTTCATTGGTGTTGGCACGCCTGGCATCCAGAAAATGTGTGCCCAATAATTTTTATTAGCTGAGAAAGTAGTAATTAAATAGGTCAATAAAGCTAACGATGCTGTAATAGCGATGTTACCTGTTACGTTAAATCCTAGTGGAGTTAATCCTAAAACATTCAAGAAAAACACAAAGAAAAATATAGTAAGCAAGTAGCTCATGTATTTTTTGTAGTTTTTCTCTCCAATGTTTGGAATCGCAATTTCGTCTCTTACATACAAAACCAATGGCTCAAAGAAACGTCCTGCTCCTGATGCAATACCACCATTTTTAGCATACGATTTTGCCAAACGGCTGAATATTATAAACATTAAAATTGATACGAATAAAATCCCAACTACACTTTTAGTAATAGATAAATCTAAAGGTTGAACGTTTGTTGGGTGACCGTGCTCTTCAGTTAATTTTCCCGAAGCATCTGTTTTGTATATTTTTTCGTGGTGAATTACGTAGTAGTTTCCGTTGTGTTCTGCTACTTTTTCTCCGTGGTGAAATTCGCCAGAAGAAAAAACTTGCAATCCATTATCCCATAAAATAATTGGTAATGAGAAACCGTTGTGCTCTCCAGATTCTTTATCTGCATTGAAAGTAAAGTCGTGAGCGTCAAGTAAGTGGTGATTAATAAACTCTTTTATTTCCGATTTAACATCTGTAGATTCTGTAGGAGTTGCTTCTTTTTCTTCAGTTGGGTTAGCAAAGCTTACAAAAGGAAGAATTGCTACTAAAGCTACAAGTATAAATTTAAGTGGTTTGTTTGAAATCACCATAACAGTTAAATATCTTCGTTTATTTTGGTTTCTAAAATTTAGGTGCAAAGGTACATTTTTTATTAATATTCAAAAGAATATAAAAATTATTTTTCGTCTAAATTGACACTTATATAGGTCTTTTATTGTTTTTCGTTTAATATCCGTATTGTTACTACGGTTTCAATTGCTAAAAACACAATAAACATCACAAAAAAATTAGTTTTTTCAATAGACGCACTGAAGGCGGTGCTTTTTAAAATAGGCCGCGCCAAAAGGAAGCAAATCAACATTTTTATAGTGGTGACAATTAAAAATGACATGCCTACCAAATCAAAATTTTGAGCGCGAATTTGGAACAAAGCAACCAAAAGAATAATAGAGAATATTCCGAAAAAAAGATATAAACTCAAGAGAGAATAGGAAAAATCTTCTGTAGAAATTTCCATTAATTCAAATAAATACTGATGGACAAAATACGAAAGCGTCACTAAAGCTATCCATAATGATAGTCCTTGTTTTTGTTGTTGAGTGGGCGGAAATAATTGAAAGCTCAATTAGAATCAGATTTATTAATATCGTTTACTTGTCGGATCGTATTGTATAGCGCTAAAAAAACACCTACTAACAAAACTACTTTATGGTAATAAAAAATAGTGTTGGGATGTGTTTCGTCCAGCCAACTTCCTAAATAGGAAAACAAAAAAATAATAACCCCCATTTGAATGGGAATATTAATCAACGCTAACCATTTGTTGAATGGTTTTTTGTCTTTATTGTTCTCCATTAGTTGTTGTTGGCGGATTGGTTTTCATGGTACAGGTTGCGCTAAAATCCGCACCTGGCTCAACCGATAATTTTCCTACAGTCACGTCGCCGTAAATAGTTGCTGTCGCTTTTACGTTTAACAACTCCGCGACTTGTATTTTGCCACTATATCTTCCTTCAATATCCGCGCTTTTACACACAATATCGCCGATGACGATTCCGGCAGGACCAATGACTATTTTTCCTTCACACTGAAAATTACCTGTTAATTCGCCATCCAATCTAAAATCGGCCACAGAATACAGATTGCCTTTTATGCGGGTTCCCTCGACGATGCGATTGGTTTTTCCTAAAAGGTCGGTGTAGGATTTTGTTTTTTTATCAAACATAATTTACTGCTTTTTAATGGCTAAATAGCTTTCTAAGTTTTTCTTGATTTGGATTACTTTATAATTATCACTAGATATGATAATGGCAGGCTGATGAATCGTAAACTGTTTGTTTGCCTTCATATAATTGATAATATCATTAGCATATGCCTCCGATTTTATATTGTGAATCACTAAGAAATTTTCTTTGTCGGAGTACACATCATAAGAATACGAACGTTTCTGAATTTTTTCCTTCTCAATAAATTTTTTAATTTTTTCTTCAATCTCTTCCGTCAAGGGCTCAGAGCGAAACCCTACCTTAAACAGTATTTTCCAACTTTTGGCTGTTATGGTAAAATCCAGTTTTTCCAAATCAGGGATTTGATTGCTCAAAATATCTTTTGCTTGTTTGCCTTCGTCGGTGTTTGGATATTGCTCGGAAACTTCTTCCAACGCTTTTTTATAAGCAACCACGCCAAATAATTTTGCTTGTGTATTAGCGCGTAACAATTCTAATTTGGGAAGAATTTCATCGCCAGAAAATTGAATAATTGCAGTATTTAATTTTTCTAAAAGAGCTACAAACTGCTCTTTTTTAAACACCTCATAGAATTGATTGTACGTTTTTTCTGGACTATCTGTATTCAAATTATCGGTTCCGGCATTGTTGATTATTTGCGCATATCGCGACTCTGGAAATTGAGAAAGTATACGAATTTTCATTGCCGCTGCTTTTGTATTATCCGTTGTTTGATATATTTTATACAAATTATACATCGTTGGCAACACTAATTTTTCAGCTGGGTTTTGTTCCAATATCTTTTCTAATTTGGCGGCTGCCAAAGCGTATTCTTTGAACTTTTCTTTGTAAATGATTCCAAGTTGATAATACGCAAAATTGCGTTCTTGGTTAATGCTGTCGATTACTTTTTGGTCTGTCGGAATTTGATCCAAATAATAGGCAACCGCATATTTATCATTCGTTTTTTCGATTGTTTTTTGGTTGATGTCAGCTCCAACCACCAGATCATCTGTCGTTGCTGAAATGGAAACATCTCCTGCCGTTGTAGTAATTCTCCAATTTCCATTCGGACTGCGTTTTCCCCAATTTTTCTTAAATTCCAATTGGCCAAATGCCACCGTAGAAGGGGTATAAAAATAGAAGGAAGATGCTGCATTTCCAACATCTGATTTAGGAAGATTGCGAACAGGAACATTTGGTTTTATGAATGTTTGACCAGCGGGGAGGTTAGTTCCAGATTGTTCAAAATTAGCCATCGCTTCTTGTTGTTTTTTAACCAATAGCTGTTGTTTTTCTTCCGCTTTTTTAAGTGATTCAATATGATTTACAAAATACACATTGCGATCCGAATCAGAAAGAGCGACCACTCTTAAAATACTATCATTCGTGTGTGCTAATGCATCATACTTGATCACATCGTCCAAATTTTTTCTCACTTTTTCAATTTGAAGATACTCTCTGGTATTCTTGTCTAGCTTCACTAATGTGCTGTCATAATATTTGGCAGCCAAAGGAAATTCGGCTCTTTTGAAATACATATTTCCCAAGTTTCTGTAATTAGAAACGGACAAATAGGTATTGTCTTTTATTAATTTTAAAGAGCGGTTGTAATTTTTTAAAGCCAATTCTGGATCATTGCTTTTGTCATAATACAATCCTATTTGGTGATAAATCAAATCCAAAAAAGGGCGGTTTTCTCGGTTGTCCACCAATTGGGTAAACATTTTGGTCAGTTCCTCTTTATTGCCATTTTGAAAATCAAACAATTGTGCTTTTTTGGCGTAGGCCTGAATCACATACTCTCTGTCTGCTTTACGATGCATGTCAATTACAGATTGGAAACTCAATAGCGCACTGTCTTTTTTGCCTAACTCTTCGTACAACTGTCCCAAAATAAATCGATAACGTGCTTTTTCCGTGTTAATCGAAGTTAGCTCTTGCGCTATTTTCAATTTGGCCACCGCGCTGTCTTTTTCTTCTAGATTTAAAAAGGCTTCTGCTAAAACCGCATTGGCATTAGCCACATAATGCGCCTTCATTTTAAAATCCTTGAGGAGTTTTGAAAGATTTTTGATGACCAAAGCATCATTGCCCAATCGCATATTGGTTTTTTCGCGCCAAATTTTAGCTTCGTAGTTTTTATTGCTATTCGGGTTTTTGTATAAAATATAATTGAACGCATCTAAAGCAGGAATATAACGCTGGCTAAAATACCGCGCTTTTCCGAGCATTAAGTAGGCTTCGTCGGTTTGAGAATTGCGCTCTCGCCCGTCAATATTCATGGAGTGTTTTTGAATCGCCTTAGTCGCTTTTGTTTCGGCCAAATCAAAATTAATGTTTTTAATAGTGTCATTCAACGAACCGTCAGACAACTCCATTTTTTCAACCGGCAATCGCTTCCAAAAATTATTTTTGCTTTTTGCGTTAATGTCGGCAACGCCTTTATCAAAACCAATTCCTCCGTTGTATAAGATGTTGTTTTGGGTAGTCATCGCGTGGTAATTGCGCGATACAAACGAATCTTTCTTAGTGGAACAAGCCACCAAAACTAGTAAGGTAATTAAACTAAGTATATATGGAGAGCGGTTGATTTTCAATTGAAACAGTTTATAGCTTTAACTTCTATACATTAGATTTAGTATACAGAGAGGTAAAATTACGTTTCTTTTTGAAATACCGAAACTTATACCGCGAAAAAGGCCTCGAGTTCTTTCAGTGTTTCGTCAGAAGTTACAATGTCTTTAACCACTTCGCCTTTGTTTAGTGCTACAATTCTATCACACACTTCCACAGTATGTTGTAAGTCATGACTCGAAACCAAAATCGTCACTTGCGGATTTTCACTTAGTTCTTTGATTATTTTTTTTAAACGATTGACTGTAGTGGGATCTAAATTAGCAAACGGCTCGTCTAAAACTACGACTTCCGGATTGCCTATCAATGTAGCAATAATGCCTACTTTTTTCTGATTCCCTTTAGATAAATCGCGCAAATATTTTTTGTTGTTCAAAATTTCGCCGTTAAAAAACTCTTCATGTTTTGATAAAAGCGCATCTACATCTGCTTTGTTTTGACCGCGTAAATCACCAATGAAATAGAAATATTCTTCGGGAGTTAAGTAGCCAATTAAGAAGCTTTCGTCTAAGAAAGAGGCTGTAAAGGATTTCCAATTTTCGCTAGTATGTACCGGGATTTCGTTGTTGATGATCGCTCCTGTTGTGGGTTGGATTAAATCCAAAAGTAAACTGAAAAAAGTGGTTTTTCCAGCGCCATTATTTCCTACTAATCCAAAACTTTGCCCTTTTGGAATGCTTAAATTATCGATTTGTAAAACGGTTGTTCCGTTGTATTTTTTTGAAAGTTGATTGACTTGGATCATAGTGAATTAAGTTTATGAGGTTAAAGTTTATGGGTTAGAAAATATTTATTGCTGCTAACCGAAAACTGAATTTTAATTGTTTTGTTTGTAGGCCTGAATGGTTTTGTATTTTTCTGTTTTATAGACTTTTTCAATTTGTGAAAAAACCCAGTCGCGTAATGCAAAACCAATTAGTCCAGCTCCTGCCACTAAAGCCAAACCTGTATTAGGGCCTTCCATGTATTTGCCTAATGCATACAGTAAAACGGGTAAGACAATCTTTGGCAAAGAAATTAATGCCGTATGTAAATTAAACGCTTTTTTATCCCCAAAAGCCCCTGTACTTGAGGTTAAATCAATTGGTGTTTTGGTATAGGCGCCAGCGTACAAAACTAAATGTGAATTGATACCAATATTATAAATAGCACCTGCTAAAATTGTCAAATAGATTTCCCAACCGAGGTAGATATAAAAAGATGATACAAGGGTAGAAATTACAGTTGCAATCACAATCAACCACCATTTTGAGGTTAAATAGTTTTTGTACGAAATGTTTTGGATCATCATTAATGGATAGTATTGACTGTCCCAACTTGGTACAAACTGACCAAAGGTGAACAAAAATCCTCCCGAAACAAAAATTCCCGCAAAAATTTGCATGGCTTGGGGTTGGTGGAAATTTTCGTTGAAAAAAAGAAAGCCATAAAACAAAAACAAAATGCTCATTCCTACCGTGGTTTTAGAACGCTTATTTCGCTTGATTAATTTAATGTCGTTTTTCAAAAATGTGCCTAAAGTTCCAAACTGATTCAGCCAACTTAAATTTTCCGTTTTGGCAACCGTAGATTTAGTCGCTAATCCAGCGTCGAGATACAATTGTTTTTTAAAGAAATCATAGGTGATTTTATATAATCCTAAAAGCAATAGAAGTGGAACTAAAAATAATCCAGGACTATTAAATAATGCTTCAAAAAAGGGTGCAGAATATTCCGTAATATTAAAATAGCCGTAATGTTGTAATCCGCCTAAAACAACTACAATTGCTAGTAAAATTCCGAATAAATTGTCTTTATTGCTAAACAATACATTGATGAAATTATTGATGTAGACTATCGAAAACATAGCTAAATACCAAGAAATAACGCTCTCGATTGGATGGTTTTCTATGAACAAAACCACCGAAAAAGGAAGAAAGAAAAAAAGGTGCATCCAATTAAAATAAGAAAAGGCCGTTTTTCCGAGAGAAAAATGAACAATCGTACTTTTTTTAATGGGTAAAATTAGCATCGGGCGTATATTCATTACCGGAATTTTTTGCCATAAAAAACGCAGCGCTAAATCGAAAAGGAAATAATAAATCAAAAAAGTGTTGACCTGAACTAAAGGATCTAAATGATTTTCTTTTAGCGCATAGTACAACCCAATTCCCATGGAAAGCAAGACAAATGAATACAATAATGCCACAATGGCCATAATAATTTTAATGGCGAGATTGGTTCCAAAAGAGGCTGAACGGGAAAACGATTTCCATTCTAGAGAGAGAAAATGTAGAATAAACTTCATTGGGTATAGATTTGGTGAATAAGTAGTTAAAAGTAATAAAAAGTTACAAATTTCAATTTTTGCATTTGAATTTTATAAATTGATTTAAATCCTATATTCCTTGACAAAAAAATTGCTATTACAAACCTGATTTTTATCATTTTCTAAAAACGCCCTAGTTTAGTATATTTGTCAAAAATTACAACTATGTCTTCCTTTTTAAAATTAATTATTAAAGAAGTGAAACGCGAAACCAAAGACGCCGTTTCGATTCTTTTTTCTGTTCCCGAAGAATTACAATCCAACTATACTTTCATTGCCGGTCAATACATTAACTTGAAATTGACATTGGACAACCAAGAAATCCGCCGTGCTTATTCTATTTGTTCAGCGCCACATAGTGATGAATTGCGCATTGCAGTGAAAGCCGTTTCAAATGGACTATTCTCGCAGTTTGCCAATACCAAGCTCAAAGCGGGTGATGTCCTTGAGGTAGGAAAACCAGAAGGGAAATTCACCTTTGAACCGCAAGCCGATCGCCAACGCAATTATGCTGCTTTTGTAGCAGGTAGTGGTATCACTCCTGCTATTTCAATTTTGAAATCGGTTTTGAAAAACGAACCAAAAAGCACCTTTGTTTTGGTGTACGGAAACAAATCGCCGGAAGAAACTATTTTTCACCAAGAATTGCACGATTTGCAATCGCAATATGTAGGGCGTTTATTTGTTCATTATGTATATAGCCAAGCAAAATCCGAAGCCGCTTTGTCTGGACGTATTGATACAACTACCGTGAATTATATCTTGAAAGAAAAACATGCGAGTTTGAATTTTGACAAGTTCTACTTGTGTGGCCCAGAGGCAATGATTAACTCGGTTTCGGATGCGTTGAAAGAAAAAAACATCAAAGAATCAGATATTAAATTCGAATTATTTTCGACTTCTACCAAAGAACATACTATCGAACAATCGCTGGAAGGACATGCACAAATTACGGTGATGGTAGACGATGAAGAAACGACTTTTGAAATGTCGGCCAAACAAACTATTCTAGATGCTGCTCTAAAACAAGGCATTGATGCACCTTATTCTTGCCAAGGCGGAATTTGCAGTAGTTGTTTAGCGCGCGTTACTGAAGGAACTGCTGAAATGACTAAAAACTCTATCCTTTCGGAAAAAGAAGTTGCTGATGGATTGATCTTAACCTGCCAAGCACATCCTACTTCGGCTACGATTCGTGTAGATTTTGACGACGTTTAAATAGACAAATAAAGAATTGATTGATATAAAAAACGAGAAGGATTAACTTCTCGTTTTTTTTATTTTTTCTCCTTAAGAATTTCTGCTATTCGAGCCACCACTTGCTCTGGAAGAATGGTTCGCATGGCGTTTTCGTAACCGGCCACCTTTTTATTTCCATAAACTGAAGTAGGTAAGTTTGGATAGTGTTTTCTGTCAGAAACTAAAGCGTTATCTAGCGTTTGATTAAAAGGTAAAAAACCCGCATACGGATGAGTCGCTCCCCAAAGAGTAACCACAGGAACACCTAACATGGCGGCAATATGTCCGTTGCCAGAATCCATAGAAAGCATCACCTCTAAATTACTTATCAAATCCAATTCGGTGGTAAAAGAAACTTTCCCTGCCATATTGATGACGTTGTTTTTATCGCCCTTTAAATTATCAAGTTGTTCTTTTTCGTTTTGGCCTCCGCCAAAGAGCAAAATAGTGTGCTCTAGATTTTGGGCTAAAGTATCAATTACTTCCTGCATTAAATCCAGTGGATAAACTTTAGAATCGTATTGTGCAAAAGGCGCAATCCCAATTAACGTATTAGATTGAGACACAATTGTAGCTAATTCAGATTGGAAAATTTTTGCTTTTGCAGGAAATTGAGGTCGAGACAAATCGATTGGAAAACCCAAGGTTTCAAAAACCAATTGGTGTCTTTCAAACATGGTGGCTAGGGGTTGGAAAATTTTATTTTCAGCCCGTGTTAATGCTTTTTTCTCAGCGCGTCCTTTGTCTACAAAAGCTATTTTTTTACCGCTTAAGGCGAATAAAGTGCGAACTACTTTGGAACGCAACACATTGTGTAAATCGGCAAAAGCATCGATTTTCAATGCTTTCAAATCTTGAAACAAACGCCACAATCCTAAAATTCCTTTGTGACGTTCTTTTTCGTCAAAGGCAAAGAAATTTAGATTGGGAACATCCTTGAAAAAAGGTTGGAAAAACGGCCGTGAAATCACCGTTAGTTTCAACTCGGGATAGTGGTGAGCCAACGCCATTAAAACAGGAACCGTCATGGCGACATCTCCCATTGCGGAAAGTCTCATGACGGCTATATGTTGAATTTTGTGTGACAAATTATTGTCTGGAGATTACTTTTTATTTTGGTACAATACCGGATTCAAATCGTCGTCGTTGTACATTTTCATTTGTTTGTACACTTTCATGAATTTGTTTCCGTTTTCGATGTCGCTTAATAAATCGTCAATAGCGGTAGATAAATCGGTTCTTTGTTCCAACAAAACATTGAGTTTCTCTTGGCATTTGTCTTTGTGTTCTTGCGATGCATCAGGACGACTTACCTCCTCTTGCATATGGTAAATTTTCAGTGCCAAAATAGACAAACGGTCGAAAGCCCAAGCCGGACTTTCTGAATTGATTTTTGCTTCTGGTTTGGCATTTACGTGACTGTATTTTTGAAGAAAATAACTATCAATGTATTCCACCATATCGGTACGCTCCTGATTCGAAGCGTCAATTCGTCTTTTCAAAATCAAAGCTGCAACAGGGTCGATGTTCGGATCACGAATGATATCCTCAAAATGCCATTGCACCGTATCGATCCAGTTTTTTAAATACAATAAATGTTCGAATTGCTCCTTTGGGAATGGATTGTTTATCGGTTGATCTACATGATCCAATTGATGGTAATCTTGGATACTTTTTTCGAATACAGAATAGGCTAATTTTGAAAACATCTCTTAGTAAATTGAAAGACAAAGATACTTTTTTATACATTTATAGGATGGAAAAACGATTAAAGTTTTGCCAAAACAATCAAAATTAAAAGTATGCAAATTCATCATCTGTCTGAAAATAATAGTGTTTTAAATCATTTCTTGGGTCAAATTCGAGATGTTGGTATTCATAATGACAGTATGCGTTTTAGAAAAAATATGGAGCGCATTGGCGAAATAATGGCCTATGAACTGAGTAAAAAGTTGGACTATCAAGCAGTTGCAATTCCAACTCCTTTGGGAACCAAAGCAACGCAGTATATCAAAAATCCGTTGGTGATTTGCTCTATTCTTCGAGCGGGATTAACGCTACACAATGGATTCTTAAACTATTTTGACGCTGCCGAAAACGGATTTATTTCAGCTTACCGTCACCACCCCAACAACGATGATTTTTTTGAGATTATAGTGCAATACCAAGCGGTTGCAGATATAACCAACAAGACGGTAGTGATAGTTGACCCAATGTTAGCCACGGGACAATCTATTGTAGCGGTATTCAAACAATTAATGGAAAGAGGCACTCCTGCCGAAATTCATATTGCAGTAGTGATTGCGGCTCCGGAAGGGATCGCGCATTTAGAAGCTGAATTGCCAGACACTTGCCATCTTTGGATTGCTTCAATTGACGATCACCTCGACGAACACAGCTATATTGTTCCTGGATTGGGCGATGCGGGAGATTTGGCTTACGGCCAAAAACTATAATTGACTTATAAAGGAAAACAGACTACAGAAAACAACCAAACCAAACACCATTTCTTGCTTGAATCTAGTTTGCGAATACTCGACATGCGCACTAGCTAAAATGGCCAATGGCGCTATAGTAAACACTAAAAAATCACTGCTTTTGTCTGCCGAAAGAACAAAAACAATTGCTCCAATAAAAAAGGAAGCAACCATTTTTTTATAGGATGTTTGAGTCATTGACAGTCGGTGCGACAAAGTAATGAACATCGAAAAAACAAAAAACAAGGCCACCGAAACATAAATCGAAAACGCTAGGTTTTGATTAGAATTGGCAAAATAATCAATCGCTAGATCTACTTGTGTGCTTTTATTCAAATAGTCTATCGTGTTGATTCCAAAAAAAGAGGTGAAAAAAGCAAACAAAATACCCACTGCCAATAAAGCAATGAAAGGCAAAACCCAGTTGGTGTAATCTCTTGAGACCAATAAAATAATCGAAATAAAGACCAATATCAAGAATAAAATGGCCCAAAAATGAAAAAGTGCCGCTAAAATGATCCACAAAGAGGCATCAAATATTTTTTCTTTGGAGGCTTTCATTGATTGTAAAGAAATCAAACGACGCAAGGCTAATAACACAAAAAAATTAGCCAACAAAATATTTAAATTGTTCAGAATAGAAGGAAAGAACAACAAAAGCAACACGAAAAAAATCGCAGTATAACTACTGTTCTTAGTCAATCCATTGCGTTTTCCAATAAAACTGGTCAAGAAAACAGAAGCTAAAATAACTAGAAAAGTAAATCCTTTTTTTAGCAGTAAACCAACCGATGACATCCAAGAAGTGTCTTGAATTTGGTAGATAAAAAAGAAAAACAACACTAAAAATACAATTAAAGCATAATTTAATGGTGTAGATTTTTTAAAAACACTTGCAATCATAAGGATATTTTATACTTTTGTCTCGGTAAATATACTACTTGTTTAAAACAAGTTCAAAAAAGATTCGTTTTCAAAATAGCTTTCTTTTTTAGGTACTTACTCAAAAGCTAAATAAAACTATAATTTTATATCATTATGAAATCATTTTTCGAAGGAATTCAATTTTTATTTGTAGATGTGTTATTTGCTCCACTTGATTTTTTAAGATCCTTAGAGCTTTCTTCATGGACTGCTGCTAATGCAATCAACTGGATCTTTATGATCATTTGTGCTGCTGCAATTGTTTATTGGATCAAACAATTACAAATTTTTGACGAAGCAGGTACAGAAAACCAAGATACTACCGCACACTCGTTCTTGAAATAATAAAGAAATTAAAAAAATATTGGAAACTACTTTAAGTCGTTTCCAATATCTCTTCTAAAATACATCTTATCAAATTGAAGCTTAGCGATATTTTGGTAAGATTTTTTTATGGCTTCTTCAAAGTTATCGCCATACGAAGTCACAGTTAAAACACGTCCTCCATTAGATAACACCTGATTGTTTTCTAATTTCGTTCCGGCGTGAAATACAATCGAATCCGTTATATTTTCTAGTCCTGAAATGACTTTTCCTTTTTCAAATTCTTCTGGATAACCTCCTGAAACTACCATAATCGTTGTAGCGCTTCTTTCGTCAACCTCTAACGCAATTTGGTCTAGCTTTTCATTGGCTACTGCCAAAAACAATTCGACTAAATCCGTTTTCAATCTTGGAATAACCACTTCAGTTTCTGGATCGCCCATTCGCACATTGTATTCAATCACGATTGGCTCTCCTTTTACATTGATTAAACCAATAAAAACAAATCCTTTGTACGGAATTCCGTCTTTTTGAAATCCGTCAATAGTTGGTTTTACGATGCGTGTTTCGATTTTTTCCATCAAAACAGCGTCAACGTAAGGAACCGGAGAAACAGCTCCCATTCCGCCCGTATTTAGGCCTGTGTCTCCTTCGCCAATGCGTTTGTAATCTTTGGCTGTTGGTAAAATTTTATAGCTATTCCCGTCGGTCAAAACGAAACAGCTCAATTCAATCCCGTCCAAGAATTCTTCAATGACCACTTTGGCGCTTGCGCTTCCAAATTTTTGGTGCACCAACATATTGCGCAATTCTTCTTTGGCTTCAGCCAAATCCTGAATAATCAACACGCCTTTTCCGGCCGCCAATCCGTCTGCTTTTAACACATACGGCGGTTGTAATGTTTCTAAAAATTGACAACCTTGTTCTACCGTTTCGGCTGTAAAGCTATCGTAAGCAGCGGTTGGAATGTTATGTCTGAAAAGAAATTCTTTGGCAAATTCTTTACTTCCTTCTAATTGCGCACCAACTGTTGACGGGCCAATTACAGGAATGTCTTTTAAGTCGGCATCGTTTAAAAAGAAATCGTAAATCCCTTTTACCAATGGGTCTTCGGGTCCTACGACAACCATTTCTACTTTTTCTTTCAAGACAAAGTCTTTGATAGCTGGGAAATCAGTTGGATTGATGTTAATATTGTTAGCTATTGCTGCGGTTCCCGCGTTTCCTGGTGCCACAAAAAGGGTGTCGCAAAGCGGACTTTGAATCATTTTCCATGCAAATGCATGTTCTCTTCCGCCTGAACCCAATAGTAAAATAGTCATGTTGTAGTTGTATTAGTTGTGGTGCAAAAATAATGGCTTTTGAACGGAAATAATAATTAATTTTTAAAAATTATTCTCACTCAAAAGCCAATACAAAAGCTATTTAATATAATTCGAAAAATCTTTGTGTTCCTCTTTTGATAGCTCTTCTGGCGAAAGGGATTTGAAATACTCATAGGTAATTTTCATTCCTTCGGCACGGCCAACTTTGGCTTCCCAGCCTAATAATTCTTTGGCTTTGCTAATATCGGGTTGACGCTGTAACGGATCGTTTATGGGTAGCGGGTGATACACCACTTTTTGATTGGTGCCTGTTAATTTGATAATTTCTTCAGCAAAATCTTTGATGGTGATCTCGTCTGGATTTCCAATGTTCACAGGATACACATAATCCGAATGTAGCAATCTATAAATTCCTTCCACTTGATCGTCTACGTAACAGAAAGAACGGGTTTGCATTCCGTCGCCAAAAATGGTTAAATCCTCGCCGCGAATAGCTTGGCCAATAAAGGCAGGAATTACTCGTCCGTCGTTCAAACGCATTCTTGGTCCGTAGGTATTAAAAATTCGAACAATGCGCGTTTCAACACCGTGAAAAGTGTGATAGGCCATCGTGATGGATTCTTGGAAACGTTTGGCTTCGTCATACACACCTCTTGGCCCAATCGTGTTTACATTACCATAGTATTCTTCGGTTTGTGGATGCACCAAGGGATCGCCGTATACTTCAGAAGTCGAAGCAATTAAAATGCGTGCTTTTTTTACGCGTGCCAATCCTAATAAATTGTGCGTTCCTAACGAGCCTACTTTCAAGGTTTGAATTGGAATTTTCAAATAATCGATGGGACTTGCCGGAGAAGCAAAATGCAAAATATAATCTAACTTTCCTGGAACGTGAACAAATTTAGTGATGTCATGGTGGTAAAATTCGAAATTTTCAAGCTTAAATAAATGCTCGATATTTTTCAAATCGCCCGTAATCAAATTGTCCATTCCTATAACAAAATAGCCTTCTTTGATAAATCGGTCACAAAGATGCGACCCTAAAAATCCCGCCGCTCCTGTTATCAATATTCGTTTCATAGTAAATTGGTATTGCCTTATTTTACATTAAAAATTTGTTCCAAAATTTTGATCGTAATCAAATAAGTTGGTTTTACTCCTGTAGTTCCTAATCCTCCTGAAGCTAATGTGCTTCCGGTTTCTAGTGGATTATCTGAAGCATAATAGGCATAGCGCACTTTGATGTCTTTGGGTACACTTTTTCTAATTCTCGAAGCCGATTGAATGGCTTTTTGATAATACGCACCTTCCATTTCTAATCCGATGGCTCTCCAAGTTGATTCGTGGAAAAATTGCAACAAATCCCTATTTTGCAATGAGGTGCCCAAAACTGTGACCATGGGTCCTGCAAAAACGGCAATGTCATTTCCTTCGAACATCTCGGCTGTCAATTCGTTTTCAAAAAAGTAATTATCTGCTGTTCCTTCATTGATGTGCGCATTCGGAATCATGATGTCTCCCTTCCCTCCTTCTAAAATTCCTGCTTTTCCCATAATGGAAATGGACTGGGCATTTAAGAATGTTTCTTTTTTATAGGGTTTGAACAACTCGTCAATCGTTTCGTAGGCTTGCTCGCCGAAGGCGTAATCCATAACAATTATAACGGGTTTTTCTTCGCCAAGTTGAGCTTTTGGGAAAGACGTTTTGCTCCAATCAATTTTGGCAGTATCAAAAATTTGTACATCGATATTCGTTCCGGAAGTGTCGGGTAGCGAAATCATCCCTTGTTTCAAGGCAATCGCTTCGACTAGATCGCGAACTTCGTGTGCTCCTGATTTGCTTAATTCCTCATAAATAAAGAAATCGGATTGGTTTTTAAACTTCGTTTTCAAGGCCGGAACCGCAAAAATGGAGTTCATCACCGAGTGCATATTGGCACTAATCACATGGATAGGTCTGCCTAATAAATTATTTTCTTTTAAAACTTCTTTGATCTTGGTGGCCCAAATTTCACCATGTATGTGATGCCCCAAACGCTCTCTCAAAACTGGGCTAAAGGTGATGGTGCGTTTGTTATTTTCTATAATTTCTTCAATGGCTAATTTTCCTAACCAATAAATAACGTGCAAGAAACGATCTGGAGCAGAAGTTGAACCAAACGCATCGTAGATGTCTAAAATTTCTTCAAAAGTTCTGCCTAAAATATTGGCAGTATGAGAAATCGCTTTCTCTTTCTCTACTTGGGTTAGTTTTTTATTTTGCTGAACGGCAATTTCTAATTTTTTCCAATCGTGTGACACCTCTCCTGCTTCGTCCAACAACACTCTGTTTTTAATCTTGTGCGATTCGATAAAAATGAAAGTCAGATGCGTCAAAATATCATAAATGTCGGAACGACCACGAGTAATCACTACATTCATTTGGTCTTCGTCAATGCGGTAGCAATTACGGCGTCTTTTTGGAGGAACAATCGCTTTGAAGTGCGATTTGGCATAACCTTCTTCAGAAGTTAGGTTGATGAATCGGCATTCTTCGATTCCAATTGGGAGGCGTTCAATAACGTACAAAAGTCCGTTAAGTTCTACTTTTTCATCGGCAATGTTTCCGTAAATTTCTGGGCGTAAAGCCAATAAAGCCTCTCGTAAAGTGTCTCCAGAAACCCCCATCGGCTTGTAAAATCCGCGGTTGAATAAATGCCTCATGGTAATGTACAGTCGTTCAATAGCTGCTGACGACTCTTGCGCTCGTGAGCGCGAAATGTTTTTAGTATCCATACTTTTCTATTATTTAACCTGCAAAGATACTAGATTTATTTTGGGTTTAATACATCGGCTATTTTTCTGTCGTTAGACAGACGTGGAATTTTGTTCTGCCCTCCCAATTTTCCGATCGATTTCATATAGTCTTGAAAACCATTTTTAGGGACGTTAGTAATTACCAATGGACGTAACACATTACCTACAATTAAATCGTCATAATACACATTTTGCTTGCGCATCGCATCGTCAATTTGTAATGCAAATGTTGCTAAATTATCGGGTTCGTTTTCAAATTCAATCAACCATTCGTGATACGGCAAACCTTCGGTTGGGTTAATTTGAGGCGCCACTGTAAATTCATTGACGCGAATCGCGCTCCCTTCCATAGCTTCTTGCAAAGCGCTTTCTACTTCTTTGCCAATAACGTGTTCACCAAAAGCCGAAATATAATGTTTGATTCGGCCCGAAACCACTACTCGATAAGGCGCTACACTCGTAAACTGAACCGTATCGCCAATATTATACCCCCAAAGACCCGCATTCGTTGATAAAATTAGAACGTAATTCACGCCCAATTCGACTTCACCGATGGTATACCGGCGTGGATTTTCGGAAGAAAATTCGTCGCTTTTGATGAATTCGTAGAAAATTCCGGAATTCAATAACAACAACATGCCTTTCTCTTTTTGGGAATCTTGGTAAGCAAAAAACCCTTCCGAAGCAGGGAAAAGCTCAATTGAATCGACTTTTCGACCGATTAAATTTTCGAATTTAGCGCGATACGGCTCGTAATTGACTCCGCCATAAATAAACAAATTGAAATTGGGAAAAATTTCACCAACAGGCTTGTTAGCTTTCTGCTGTAGCTTTTCAAAATACATTTGGACCCAAGACGGAATTCCTGAAATAACCGACATGTTTTCGTTGAACGTTTCTTCTACAATAGCATTGACTTTGGTTTCCCAATCTTCAATACAATTGGTTTCCCAAGAAGGCATGCGGTTTTTTTGTAAATATTTGGGAACAAAATGCGCTACAATTCCTGACAAGCGGCCGAGATTAATTCCATTTTTTTCTTCCAAAATTGGGCTGCCTTGCAAGAATATCATTTTGCCATCCACAAAATCAGCATTACCTGTTTCATGAATGTAGTGCAAAATGGCGTTGCGAGCCGCTTCGATATGATACGGCATGGATTCCTTGGTCAACGGAATGTATTTGGCTCCCGAAGTAGTTCCTGAAGTTTTAGCAAAATAAAGCGGCTTCCCTTTCCAAAGTATGTTCTCCTCCCCTTTCACCACACGATCAACATAGGGCTTTAATTGTTCGTAATCGCGAACAGGAACTTGTTGAGCAAAATCGGCAGGAGATTGAATTTGGTCAAAATGATGGTCCAATCCAAACTGCGTGTCTTTAGCTTGACGAATTAATTCTTGGAAAACTTTGTTTTGGGTTGCAACTGGGTTTTGTGCCCATTTTTTGGTTTGGGCATATACTCGTTTTGCGAATAATTGAGCAGCAAATGCTTTTATTGACATGGTGTTTCTTTTTTCTTTAACTCGTTTTCGGTGCTCAATAAAACATAGGCGACAAGGCCAATTGACGATAGTACTCCTATCCAAACTTCGGTCGTTTCTGTTGTAGTAATAACTATTTTAAAAAAACTAATGAGTATCAAAACCAAACTGCCTTGAATCATTTTTTGGGTAGAAAATCGTTGTGCAAGATCCCAATTGTGTTGGTTTTTCATTGACCTTGTAGTTCTGTAACCATACCACTGATTTATTTTTTTAGGCGGGAAAAAATGAGATATTAGACCTGAAATAAAAAAAATAGAACCTATCAGTAGATTCATTAATAAACAATGTTCAACAACTGTATTCATTTATTTTTTCTTTTGGTAAGATTGTTCTTCTTTGCTTATGCGTTTTCGTAATTCCAATTCTTCTTTTGAAGCCGACAAATCACCCTCGATTTGTTTTTGTTCTGTCGAAGAAAGAATGGAATCTTTATTGAATTTGGCAAACTCTAATTCGCCTGTCAATACTTTTTTAAGCGATTTAATATAGGCTTCGTTATGCTCCAACGCCTTTGTTAATGAATCCGATTTTAAAGCGAGTTCGGTAGCATCTCTTTTTAGTTTAGAAGAGGAATAACCTGGGATAAACTCGCGCAATGGCGTGAACGCAATAATAAAAGTAGTGATGAAAATGATGAAAATAGCACCAAGTCCTAGTACCACAAAAACATTCATCAAGGTCAATTTTAAGGAAAAGGTTTCTTCAAAAGTGTCTTCGTTCAAAATAATCAAACGCCTTTTGTTGAACAGATTTTCTTTTAATTGTTGTTTAAAAAGTCTTTTATTAAACATTAATTTTAGTTTATTGAACAAATATAAACAATTATACGTTTTATACTGTGGCTTTGATTTGTGGGAGCAAATGCTGTTCTGTGACATTTTAATAGAATTTTAACGCGCCTAAAAACAAATAATTCGTGAAAAAAGAATTGCCATTCACTAATTCTATATACATTTGTACTTCATTAGTAAACAAATTTGCTTCGGCATTAAAATAGTAAATCATGGGAAGATTAGGTGTTACAGAAATCCTTATTATACTAGCAGTTGTGTTATTGCTTTTTGGAGGTAAAAAAATTCCAGAACTTATGAAGGGTTTAGGAAGCGGAATTAAAGAATTTAAAAACGCTGCTAAAGACGATTCGTCTGCAAAGAAAGAAGAAGATACTAAAGAGTAATTCTTTAGCCGTTCTAATAAAAAAACCCAAGTCTCAACTTGGGTTTTTTGTTTTTACAAAATCATGGTCAATTGAATTCTTTTTCGGTCTTCGTCGACTTCGGTTACTTTTACCTCAACGTGTTGGTGTAATTTAACTACTTCATTTACATCACTTACAAAACCCGCTTTGAGTTGGGAAATATGAACCAAACCACTTTCTTTAATTCCGATATCAACAAAACAACCAAAGTTGGTAATGTTATTCACAATACCTGGTAATATCATTCCTGATTTCAGGTCTTTTATGGATTTTACATTCGGGTCAAACTCAAATATTTTAGCCGATTTTCTTGGATCTAAGCCTGGTTTTTCCAATTCTTTGATAATGTCTTTCAAAGTTAATATCCCTATTTCTGGCGTAGTATAATTTTCCGCTTTAATTAAGGCTGTTTTCTCTTTGTTGCCAATTAATTCTTGGACCGAAAGCTTTAAATCTTTCGCCATTTTTTCTACAGTGGGATAGGCCTCTGGATGCACCGCCGAATTGTCCAATGGATTTTTTCCGTCTTTAATTCGTATAAAAGCCGCGCCTTGTTGGAAGGCTTTTTCGCCCAAGCGAGGCACTTTTTTCAGTTGTTTTCGGTCGTTAAACGGACCGTTTTCAGAACGGTATTGCACAATATTTTCGGCTAGCTTCTCTCCTATTCCACTCACATAACTCAATAAATGTTTGCTCGCCGTATTGATATTGATTCCTACTGAGTTCACACAGCGAATTACCGTAACATCCAATTCTTCTTTTAATTTATTTTGATCTACATCGTGCTGGTATTGGCCTACGCCAATGGCTTTTGGGTCAATTTTTACCAATTCGGCCAAAGGATCGCTTAGTCGTCTACCAATAGAAACCGAGCCACGAACGGTAACATCGTAATTAGGGAATTCTTCGCGGGCGATTTTTGATGCCGAATAGACCGAAGCGCCTGCCTCAGAAACCACAAAAACTTGAACTTCTTTGTCAAAAGCAATTTTTTTGACAAAAAATTCGGTTTCTCGGGAAGCAGTTCCGTTGCCAATAGCAATCGCATCAATTTTATAGGAATTTACCATGGATCGGATTTTTTTCATCGCCATGACGTCTTCATTTTGAGGCGCGTGTGGGTAAATCGTTTCGTTGTACAACAAATCGCCTTTTTCGTCCAAACACACTATTTTACATCCCGAACGATAGCCTGGATCAATCGCTAAAATTCGTTTTTCACCCAAAGGCGGTGCAAGTAAAAGCTGACTAAGATTGGTTGCAAAAACCTGAATTGAATTGGCATCGGCTTTCGCTTTCGCTTCTTGTAAGGTTTCATTCGCAATAGCAGGAAGCAACAAACGTTTGTAACTGTCTTCAATCGCTAGTTGAATGTGTGGAGTGGTATAGTTTTGCGCTTTTAAAACCAATTCGTCAATGATATCATAGGCCTCGTCAATATCTACTTCTATTTTAAGCTTGACAAATCCTTCGTTTTCGGCACGCAGCATCGCCATCAATCGGTGAGGGGGAGTTTTGATTAACAATTCTGACCAGTCGAAATATTGTGTGAATTTTTGAGCCGCCTCGTCGTCTTTTTTGGTTTTAACCACCTTGGTGGTAATGGTAGCTTTTCGCTGAAACAATCGGCGCAATTGTTGACGAACATAAATGTTTTCATTAATCCATTCAGCAATAATTTCTCGTGCGCCTTGCAAGGCAGCTTCTTCATTGATTACATTTTCATTGATGTACTGAGTCGAAATAAAATCAATATTGTCATTTTTTTGGGCGAAAATAATAGTTGCCAAAGGCTCTAAACCATTTTCTCGCGCCACATCAGCCTTGGTTTTTTTCTTCTTTTTAAATGGCAAATACAAATCTTCCAACTCTTGTAAATCGAAACTGTCTTGAAGCTTTTTTGCTAATTCTGGTGAAAGTTGTCCTTGCTCCTCAATGGTTTTAAGAATACTTTCTTTGCGTTTGATTAATTCGTCGTACTGTTTATTGAGTTTGGCAATTTGCTCAATTACCACCTCGTCTAAATTTCCTGTTTGGTCTTTTCGGTACCTAGAAATAAAAGGAATGGTGCAATCTTCGTTTAATAATTGAACTGTTTTTTTAATATTGATCGCCGCAGTGGCTACTGATTTTCCTATGAATTGAATGTTGGTCATGAATAGTAAATGTAATACGTCACGAAAATAATATCTTTACCTCAGAAACCTACTCTCATGTCGATTATATATTTATATTTTTTAATTGTTTCGCTAGTAAGCTTTATTCTTTTTGGTTTCGACAAATACTTAGCCCGAAATCATAAAAGAAGAATTCCTGAATCCACTTTTTTAGCATGGTGTTTTATTGGAGGAAGTGTAGGAGCGAGAATTGGGATGTGGGTGTTTAAACACAAAACTTCCAAAAGAAGTTTCCTTTGGAAGTTGTATGGTGTTATTTTATTTCAACTTTTAATAGTGCTAGCGCTCTATTATTCTGAAGTTATTCGTGTTTATTGACAAGCGATTTTATTCACTCGGTTTTGGTGTCTACCACCTTCAAATTCAGTATTTAAAAAAGTTTCAACCATTTCTACTGCTTGAGGAATAGAAGTATAACGAGCCGGAATACTGATCACATTCGCATCATTGTGTAAACGTGCTAAAGCTGCGATTTCTTTCATCCAACACAAAGCGGCACGCACTTTTTGATGTTTGTTTACCGTCATGGCAATTCCGTTTCCGCTTCCACAAATCACGATTCCAAAATCAGCTTTTCCTTCTTCTACATCTTGAGCAACAGGATGTGCTAAATCAGGGTAATCTACCGCTTCAAAAGAATCGGTTCCGTAATTGGTAATTTGGTGTCCTTTTGCTTCAAGCATAGCCACAATTGCTTTTTTATACTCGGGACCAGCGTGGTCGTTTCCAATAGAAATTTTCATGATTGTTGTGTGTTAAATTCGTGTTCAAAAATAAGGAAAGATTTTGAGTTAGAATTCATAAATAGTGTGGTTTCTTTGTTTCATTTTAAAGCGAAAAGCTGTTTTAGTAAACAGTATTCTAAATAGCAGTGAAACAACTAGTTGCTAAAAACCATATTTATAATACTTTATAATTTATTTTAAAACGTTTGTAATTTTATATCTAATTTGTTAAAATTTTGAATTGTTAATAGCGATTTGTAATCTGTTGATTTTCAGCTAACATTAAATTAACACATTATGTTCATAACTCAAGATAGAAAATAAGAACTTTTTGGTAGAGGAAAACAAAAATTATGTAATCCAAAACCGGGTTTAAAAAACCTAATTTAGTTTGTTGAATTTTTAGAAAAGTTATGAATAGAAAAAAGAAGTTTATTAACAGATTTTAAAAAATTAGTTATCTACAAAAAGAATAAATTTTAGGTTATAAACAGCTGTTGATTAAAATTAAGAAAGTCTTTATTTTTAAATCTTTACCTGTAAAATTTAATGTTGATAACTAAAAATAACTAGATGTAACTTTATTTCAAATCCTTTTTTAAAAAATTTATAGTAACTATTAACACGCTATAATAACCATTAAAAAATTAATTTTAATTTCATTTTCTTTTTGTTGTTTTAAATAGATGTTGACAACTTTGAAGTATTTAAAAAATATTTTTTTAGAAAAACAGAGGTGAAGTAAAAGTTATATTTTTACTAAATATGAGTCTTTAAAAAGGTAATCTGATTTCTTATTTGTAATTTTAGGCGTTTAAGAAAAAAATTATGGGAAAGCGTTTAAGAAAACCGCTCAAAAAAGAGAAGACCTACTCTGAAAAAATTGTAAAAATATTATCTCAAAATACTAATAAAGTATATAACTACAAGCAAATTGCTGCTATATTAGATTTAGATGATACACAAAGTCGAAATCAAATTATAAAAGATTTAAAAATTTTAGCTGCTCAAAAAACAATCATCGAATCAGAACCTGGAAAGTATTTAATTAAAGCGATTAGTCAAGATTATTACGAAGGTAAAATTGATATGACAGGTCGTAAAACAGCTTATTTTGTTTGTGCTGATTTAGAAGAAGATGTATTTATTCCAACCAATAATTTAAATAGAGCTTTAGATAAAGACACGGTTAAAGTGTATATCTATAACCGTAGAAAAGGACGCCGACCAGAAGGTGAAGTAATTGAAGTTATTGAAAGAAATAAAACAGATTTTGTTGGTGTTATTGATATTCAAAAGAATTTTTCTTTCGTTTCAACAGCAAACCCAAAAATGTATACTGATATTTTTATTCCAAAGGATAAAATAGGAGAGGCAGAGCAAGGAGATGTTGTTTTAGTTCATATTGAAGATTGGCCTAAAAGAGCCGATAGTCCTTTTGGAAAAGTGATAAAAGTGCTTGGAAAACCAGGCGAACACAACACTGAAATTCATGCTATTTTAGCCGAATACGGTTTACCTTCAGAATTTCCTATTGAAGTAGAAACCTATGCACAAAAAATTGATACAACTATTCAAGCTTCTGAAATAGCAAAGCGTCGCGATATGCGTGATACTTTGACTTTTACCATCGATCCAAAAGATGCAAAAGATTTTGATGATGCGTTGTCTTTCAAAAAGTTAGAAAATGGTAATTATGAAATTGGAATTCATATTGCTGATGTTTCTTTTTATTTAGAAGAAGGAACTATTTTAGATGATGAAGCCTATCAAAGAGCTACTTCAGTCTATTTAGTAGATCGAGTAGTACCTATGTTACCTGAAGTGTTGTCTAATTTTGCTTGTTCGTTAAGACCTCAAGAAGAAAAATATACTTTTTCAGCGGTTTTTGAAATCAATGAAAAAGCTCAAGTGGTGAATCAATGGTTTGGAAGAACAGTTATTTTTTCTGATCAACGTTTTGCTTATGAAGAAGCGCAATATATTATCGAAACCAAAGATGATACTATACCTCAAGAAATATCTATTACAGGAGCGCCGTATCAAGTTTCAGAAGCAATTGTTGATGCTACTTTAAAACTTCAAGAATTAGCTAAAATTTTACGTCGAAATAGAATGAATGAAGGCGCTATTTCGTTTGATAAAGTAGAAGTAAAATTTAATTTAGATCAAGAAGGAGAACCAGCTGGAGTTTATTTTAAAGTATCAAAAGATGCGAATCATTTGATTGAAGAATTTATGTTACTAGCTAATAGAAAAGTAGCTGAATTTATTGGCAAACAAAAGAAAACCTTTATTTATCGTATTCATGATGAGCCTAATGAAGACAAATTAATAGCGATGCAAACGGTTATTGCTAAATTTGGTTATAAAATTGACTTTAGAAACAAAGGTGATATTTCTAAATCGCTGAATAATTTATTAACTGAAGTTATTGGTACTAAAGAGCAAAATCTAATTGATACATTAGCTATTCGTAGTATGAGTAAGGCTAAATATTCTACAGATAATATTGGTCATTATGGATTAGCGTTTGATTATTATTCCCATTTTACTTCTCCAATTCGTCGTTATCCCGATGTGATGGTGCATCGTTTGTTGCAATTTTATTTAGATGGAGGAAAATCAGTAGATGAAGAAACGTATGAAGCGAAATGTTTACACTCGTCTACAATGGAAGGTTTAGCTACTAATGCTGAACGTGATTCTATCAAATACATGCAGGTAAAATACATGCAAAATCACCAAGATCAAGAGTTTTTAGGCGTGATTTCTGGAGTAACCGAATGGGGAATTTATGTAGAAATTATCGAAAATAAATGTGAAGGTATGGTTCGAATTAGAGATATTAAAGAGGATTATTATACTTTTGACGAAAAGCAATACGCTTTAGTTGGCGCTACTTCTCATGGTTTATTACAACTAGGTGATGAAATTTATGTCAAAGTAAAAAATGCCGATTTGGTAAAAAAACAATTGGATTTTCACTTCATCAGAAGAAACGAATAAGTTTATTTTAATTATATTATCATGAAAAAAATACTATTTAGTTTATTATTAATCAGTTCATTAACTTTTGCTCAGACAGAGAAAAAAGTAGGTGATTTTCATAAAGTAACTGCTTTTGATCAAATTACAGTGGAGTTGATTTCTTCAGATGAAAATAAAGTTATTTTATCAGGTATTAATTCTGATGAAGTTGAAGTTATAAATAAAAACGGAGAACTTAAACTCAGAATGCCGTTGACTAATTTATTGAAAGGAAATCAAGTAAAAGCAAAAGTATACTATACTGATTTAGATGCAGTTGAATCTAATGAAGGCTCTCAAATTTCAAATGAATCAATTCTAAAATCCGTTGATTTTGACATCATTGCAAAAGAAGGTGCAAAAATTAATATGGAATTAGAGGTAGAAAAATTAACTGTTAAGATTACAAGTGGAGCAATTGTAAATACCAAAGGAATTGCAAAAAATCAAGACGTTCTAGTTTCTGCAGGTGCTATTTATGAAGGTAAAGAATTAATTACCGAACAAACAGTAATTAGCAGTAATGCCGGAAGTGAAGGGGTTGTTTTTGCAACAGAATCGATTGATGCAAAAGCAAGAGCAGGAAGTGATATTGTAGTGCACGGAAACCCAAAACAAATCACTAAAAAGACATTTGCTGGAGGCCATATTAAAATAGTTAAATAACTAGTTTACAGCTAAATTATACATTAATGATAAACGATATAGTAACAGGCATACCTTGGGGAATTTTTCTCAGTTTTATGATAGGCCCTGTGTTTTTTATTTTGCTAGAAACCAGTATCACTAAAGGATTTAGAGCGGCCCTTGCTTTTGATCTAGGAGTTGTTTTGGGTGATGTTTTCTTTATCGGTGTTGCATATTTAGGTAGTTACCGTTTGATTTCTAGTTTAAAAGACAAACCTGCTTTATTCATTTTTGGCGGAATTGTAATGGTGGCTTATGGGATTATTTCATTTGTTAAATTAAAAAAACAAAGTAAGATTCAATACGAAGCGATTGAAGATGAAATCATCAAAAAAAATTACGGAAGCCTTTTTTTAAAAGGGTTTTTCTTAAATGTAATTAATATTGGAGTATTAGGATTTTGGTTGGCTATTATTATTTCAGTAGGACCAAAATTAGAAATGCAAACCCCAAGAATGATAACTTTTTTTACTTCGGTTATTGTTTCTTATTTACTCATTGATTGTTTAAAAATCGTTTTAGCCAAGCAATTAAAATCTAAATTAACTCCAACCAATATCCTTAAAATTAAAAAAGGAATTAGTATTGTTTTAATTGTATTTGGATTGGTATTAATGGTTCAAGGTTGGTTTCCAAAAGAAAAAGAAATGGTAAAAAACGCCTTGGAGAAGATAGAGTAAGCCCACTTTCTCCCTTTTTTATTGATGTAGCGTTCGGATTCGAACTAAATAACTTTCTCTAATTTTTAGATTGCTTCCTACCTCGCAATTAAACATAAAAAAACCTCTCAAAAAGAGAGGTTGATTCAGAGGCATCGTCCGGATTCGAACCGGAGTAGGAGCTTTTGCAGAGCCCAGCCTAGCCGCTCGGCCACGACGCCAATTGTTATTGGGTTGCAAAGATAGCAAAAACTTTAATGTTTAAAAGTCTTCTGCTAAAAACTTTGTTTGTAAACCAGATATCTTTGCTGCCTTAGTTTCGATATTCTTCCAATTCTACAGTAACTACTTCAACATCACCACCAATAGGCGGATTAATTTTAGAAACACCTATTTTGATTCGGGAAACAGATGGTGCTTCAGCAAAAACACGAACAATAATTCGATTAGCTACATGTTCTAACAATTCAGAGCGAATCGCCATTTCATCTACAACAATTTGGTTTAAAAGCACATAATCTACTGTATCGGCTAGTTTATCAGAGACGCAGGATTTTCGTAAATCTGTTTTTACTTCCAAATCTATTCTATAGTCGGATCCAATTTTGCTTTCTTCTACTAAACAACCGTGATAGGAAAAGGTGCGAATATTTTTTAATTTGATGGTTCCCATTGCTGTTATTTTCTGGATAAATTTTTATCACTTTGACCGGTCAAAAGTACAAAATGTTTTGCTTTTTTAATTTTAAAACCGAATAAACAACCCCACACATCGCCGAATCATCAACAATTTTGATAACTTTGCTTTTCAAATTTTTAAAAATGGCATCAGAAGAAAAATCATTGCACTTTATTGAACAAATTATAGAAGACAGTTTAGCCTCTGGGTTTCCTCAGGATCAATTGCGTTTTCGTTTTCCACCAGAACCTAATGGGTATTTACACATTGGTCATGCGAAATCAATTTGTTTGAATTTTGGTTTGGGTTTAAAGTACAATGCGCCCGTTAATTTACGTTTTGACGATACCAATCCTGCCAAAGAAGAGCAAGAATATGTAGATGCTATTAAAGAAGATTTGAAATGGTTGGGGTTTAATTGGACCGAAGAATTGTATTCTTCTGATTATTTCCAACAGTTATATGACTGGGCAGTTCAAATGATCAAAAACGGTAAAGCCTATGTTGATAGCCAAACTTCAGAAGAAATGGCAGCTCAAAAAGGAACTCCGACCCAGCCAGGTGTTGATGGTCCTTATAGAAATCGTTCTGTTGAAGAAAATTTAGCTTTATTCGAAGCAATGAAAAATGGAGAGTTCTCAGAAGGAACTCATGTTTTACGTGCTAAAATTGACATGGCTTCTACTAATATGTTGATGCGCGACCCGTTGATGTACCGTATTTTACACCGCCATCATCATAGAACGGCTAGCGAATGGAAAATCTATCCTATGTACGATTATGCACATGGAGAAAGTGATTATTTGGAACAAATTTCACATTCCATTTGCACCTTAGAATTTGTGATGCACCGCGAGTTGTATAACTGGTTTTTAGACCAAATTTATGACAGTAATAAGGTTAGACCCAATCAATACGAATTTGCTCGATTGAATTTGAATTATACCGTAATGAGTAAAAGAAAGCTCTTACAATTGGTTCAAGAAAATTATGTAGACGGTTGGGATGATCCAAGAATGCCAACTATTTCAGGTTTACGTAGAAGAGGGTATACGCCTAATTCCATTCGTAAATTCTGTGATATTATTGGCGTTGCCAAAAGAGAAAATGTAATTGACTATTCGCTTTTAGAGTTTTGCTTGCGCGAAGACTTGAATAAAACAGCGCCACGTGTTATGGCGGTTTTAGACCCTGTAAAAGTGATTATAACGAATTATCCAGAAGGAAACGAAGAATGGTTGGACGCCGAAAACAATCAAGAAGATGAAAGCGCAGGGTATAGAAAAGTCCCTTTTTCTAGAGAATTATACATCGAAAGAGAAGACTTTTTAGAAGAAGCGCCAGCTAAATTTTTCCGTTTGAGTTTAGGGAAAGAAGTGCGTTTGAAAAATGCCTATATCATTAAAGGTGAATCAGTGGTGAAAGACGCTAATGGCAATATTACCGAAATTCATGTTTCCTATGACGAAGATAGCCGAAGTGGAAGTGGAAGCGAGGCCAGTCAAAGAAAAGTGTCTGGAACATTACATTGGGTTTCCATTCCTCATGCGGTAAAAGCCGAAGTGCGTTTGTACGATCGTTTGTTTATTGACGAAGCTCCAGACAGCCACAAAGAGAAGAATTTCTTAGAATTTATGAATCCTAATTCGTTGCAAATTAGCACCGGATTTGTTGAACCAAGTTTACAAACGGTTCAAGCAGGTGATAAATTCCAGTTCCAACGTTTGGGTTATTTCAACGTTGATAAAGATTCAACTTCTGAAAAGTTAGTTTTTAATAAAACCGTTGGATTGAAAGATGCTTGGGAAGAAAAAGGCAAGAAAGAAGAAAACGTATTAATGAATACTCAAAAAGAAATCAATAAATACGTTAAAGAAAAAGATGCTTTGGCAGCCGAATCTATTTTGAAAACGATTATCGAAAACATCAAAACTATTGATAATTATAGTTTGGTTAACCAAACAATTGTAAAAAATATCAAAAACGACAACAATTCTTTATTGTTTGCTAATTTGATTTTAGAACATTCAGACAAAGTAAATCCATCTGACATTGATTCTGAAGCTTTGTCTAAATTATATACTATGTCTTTAAAAAGTCAATTGGCTTTAGTTCGAATAGCGGCATTACAAAACTTGATTCACGACACAGTAAATTTTGAAAATTCCAAGCCTACATTATTTGAATTAAAAGCAACGGAAAAAAACGAAACGGTTGTTTTGCTTTTGAACCAAATTTAATAAAGTTTATTTATTTGCTTTTATAAATTGTAAACCCGCTATAAAGCGGGTTTTTGTTATTATAAATAGTCTTTATTGTTATTTTATTTTTCATTGGTTTAATCAATTAAAAACAACTTAAATACATTGGTTTTAAAGCAAAATTTTTCTTTTTACAACATTACACACCTTTTTTGTAAAAAGAAACCTTTAAAAACCCGCTATGTGTTTTTTACCTTCTATTAATACACTTTAACGAGTTCTTAAGGACAAAAAGAAAATTATTGTTGTACCTTTAATGGAGGAATCTTTAAATAATAGAAATTATGTCAAATACTTCAGGAAATTCTTTGTTGGCACTTTTAACAGGCGCATTGATTGGAGCGGGAATTGGAATTTTGTATGCTCCAGATAAAGGATCAAAAACAAGAGAAAAAATTAAAGATGGTTTTCAAGATGCTAAAGATGATTTGAAAAACAAATTCGACGAAGTCTCGGAACAACTAAAAATCAAACTCAATACTTCAAAAGACAATTTAGAAGATTCGTTCGAGGATATGGTTTCCAATGTGAGCCACAAAACGGAAGATCTTATTTCGTTTTTAGAACAAAAGTTAGCTGAGTTGAAAGAAAAACGCTAAACTTCAAAAATAAGTTTCAATTAAAACATGTAATTATGGCTTTTGAAGAAATAAAAAACCAGACCGACCAAATTCAAGAACACGCCAAAGGATATGTAGAATCCTATGTAGAATATTATAAACTTCATGGGTTTAAAATCTTAATGCAATCTACCACCATGATTGTTAAGTTTCTTTTAATTGGGATATGCTTAAGCATGGTAATTTTGTTTGGTTCTATTGCTGCTGCTTTTGCAATTGGTGCTTATTTAGACAATATTGTTGTAGGCTTTTTATCGGTTGGCGGATTTTATTTACTGGTTACAGCCTTATTGTTTTTAGTAAAAGACAAGATTGTCGAAGGACCTATTTTAGAAAGATTTTCTACTATTTTTTTTAATGATTAAGCATGGCTAAAAAATATTCATCCTACGACCAAATTAATTCCGACCTAGAAATGATCAAGTTGGAAAGAGAAATTCATTTGCAATACATTCTCTTAAATGTGGAAAAAACAAAAGAATCATTACAACCTGAAAATTTGTTTCGGGAAGCGTTAGCCTCTTTGAAATGTAAATTATCAAATTCCTATGGAATGATTTTGCAAATAGCGATTCCGTACCTTATTAATTGGCTAATCCATAAAAAAAGAGGCGATTAAGCCTCTTTTGTTTTTGTATCAAATCTAGAATTACAAATTAACAATTGCTTTTTGAATTCGTTCAATGGTTGCCTCCTTGCCAATTAATTCAACGATGTCAAATAGGTGAGGCCCTTTTAAAGCCCCTACTAAACTTAAACGGAAAGGTTGCATTACTTTACCCATTCCAATTTCATTCGCCGTCAACCAATCCTTGACAACAGTTTCAATTGAAGCAGAATTAAAATCCTGAATTCCTTCCAAAACAGCAATTAAATTTTCCATTAAAGCAGGGGTTTCCTCTTTCCAGTTTTTGGCCGCCTTTTCATCATAAGCGGTTGGTGCTTCAAAAAAGTAATCACTCAATTCCCAAAATTCAGAAACAAAGTGAGCCCGCTCTTTTATTAAAGAAACAATTTTAATTAATTTATTTTCTTCAACAACAATTCCTTTTTCACTTAAAATAGGAGAGAAGGCTTTTGCCAAACTATCATCCGTTTGTTGAATCAAGTAGTGGTGATTGAACCATTTATTTTTTTCAGGATCGAATTTAGCACCCGCCTTATGTACCCGATTTAAATCGAAATTTTGAACTAATTCTTCTAAAGAAAACAATTCTTTTTCCGTCCCGTCATTCCAACCCAATAAGGCTAAAAAGTTGACTACTGCTTCTGGAAAAAATCCTTTTTCTCGGTAACCAGACGAAATACTTTCTTCCGTTTTCCATTCTAAAGGGAATACCGGAAATCCCATTTTATCACCATCTCTTTTGGATAATTTTCCGTTGCCAACAGGTTTCAAAATTAAAGGCAAATGGGCAAATTCTGGGGCTTCCCAACCAAAAGCACGATATAATAAAACATGTAATGGCATAGAAGGTAACCATTCTTCCCCTCTAATCACGTGTGAGGTTTCCATCAAATGGTCGTCTACAATATTTGCTAAGTGATAGGTTGGCATTCCGTCGCTTTTAAACAACACCTTATCGTCTAATAAATTAGTTTCAAACTTTACATCACCGCGAATAATATCTTTTAAATGCAAGGTTTCGTTTACTGGAGTTTTAAATCGGATCACATAGTCTTCACCTGAAGCTATTCGTTGCTCAGTTGCTTCTTTAGACAAAACCAAAGAAGTATCTAATTTTTCTCTATTGTGATGATTATATATAAATGTTTTACCCTGTTCTTCATGTTGTTTTCGATGAGCATCCAAATCCTCTGCAGTATCAAAAGCATAATATGCATTTCCTGAAAGAATTAATTGATCGGCATATTGTTGGTACAACTCTTTTCTTTCGCTTTGGCGATAGGGTCCGAATTTTTCATTCTTCCCAACAGTTTCATCAGGAGCTATACCTAACCAATTTAAAGCTTCCAAAATGTATTCTTCAGCACCAGGAACAAAACGGTTTTGATCGGTATCCTCAATTCGAACAAAGAAAGTTCCATTATTTTTCTTGGCGAACAAATAATTAAATAGGGCAGTGCGAACGCCGCCGATATGTAAAGGTCCAGTTGGACTTGGTGCAAAACGCACGCGAATTGGCTTTGACATGATAGTTTTATCTTTTAATCTTTTGCAAATATAGCTTCAATTTGTGTTATTTCCCCATTCGTTTCAACAGTTTTATTTTCTTATAAATTAGTACTTTTAACGTTCGACAAAAACTACTATATAATTTGTCAAAATCAAAAAACACCAAGAATAATGAGTGTTATTTAAATTAATCGACAGGGCGCCATAGTTGTCCGTAGAATATTTAAACCGCATCTAAATATTTATCAGACAATCATTACCTTTGCGAACGAATTTAACAGACAGAACAAAAACAGTATTTAGAAAATGATTGATTTTAATTACGAAACGGAGTTTGCCTTAGAAAACGATGAAGTAATTTCTTCATGGCTATCTCAGGTAATTATTTCAGAAGATAAAAAAGAGGGAGAGATTAATTATATCTTTTGTGACGACGAATATTTGTTGAAAATCAATTTAGAATATCTAAACCACGGCACGTTAACTGACATTATTAGTTTCGATTATTCCCTGGGCAACGAGCTAAATGGTGATATTTTTGTTTCAGTTGAGAGAGTCCGCGATAACGCCAACGACTTTAAGGTTTCTTTCGAGGAAGAGTTAAGACGCGTTTTAGTTCACGGTCTTTTACATTATTGTGGCTATAAAGACAAAACACCATCAGACGAGCAAATTATGCGCTCTAAAGAAGATGAAAAACTAGCTATGTTTCACGTGGAACAATAATTTTTAATTTAAAATACGCTTAAGATGTTTCACGTGGAACATTATATACTATATTCAATTCACAACCCGATTCATCGGGTTAAATCAAAAAGAAAATGTTTTTAAACGAGTATGATGTAATTGTTGTGGGTGCTGGTCACGCCGGTTGTGAAGCCGCTGCCGCTGCCGCTAATTTAGGATCAACGACATTGTTGGTTACGATGAGTTTGCAAAACATTGCGCAAATGTCTTGCAATCCTGCCATGGGCGGTATTGCTAAAGGTCAGATTGTGCGCGAGATTGATGCTTTGGGCGGGTACTCAGGAATAGTTTCAGATCGAACCGCTATTCAGTTTAAAATGTTGAATAAATCTAAAGGACCTGCTATGTGGTCCCCGCGAGTTCAGAGCGACAGAATGCGTTTCTCTGAAGAGTGGAGAATGATGCTAGAAGGAACGCCTAATCTTGATTTTTATCAAGAAATGGTTAGTGGTTTGCTAATTGAAAAAGGTAAAATAAAAGGCATTCGAACTGCGCTTGGGATTAAAATCAATGCTAAATCAGTTGTGCTTACTAATGGTACTTTTTTGAACGGATTAATTCATATCGGAGAAAAACAATTTGGAGGAGGTAGAGCAGGTGAGAGTGCTTCTTACGGCATTACAGAAGATTTAGTTAAAGCGGGTTTTCAAGCAGGAAGAATGAAAACCGGCACACCACCACGCGTAGACGGACGCTCTTTGGATTACTCTAAAATGAATGAAGAAAAAGGGGACGCTAAACCTGATAAATTTTCCTACTCAGACGTGACTACGCCATTGATACACCAAAGATCGTGTCACATGACTTATACTTCTTTGGATGTTCATGATATTTTAAGAGAAGGCTTTGATCGTTCTCCTATGTTTAATGGAAGAATTAAGAGTTTGGGACCAAGATATTGTCCGTCTATAGAAGATAAAATCAATCGCTTTGCCGACAAAGAAAGACATCAGTTATTTGTAGAACCAGAAGGATGGAAAACGTGCGAAGTTTATGTAAATGGTTTCTCTACGTCCTTGCCAGAAGACATTCAATTTAAAGCCTTGAGTTCTGTAGCGGGTTTTGAAAAAGTTAAATTTTTGCGACCTGGATATGCGATCGAATACGATTATTTTCCTCCTACACAATTAAAACACACCTTGGAAACCAAGTTGGTCGAAGGCTTGTATTTTGCAGGACAAATAAATGGAACAACTGGATACGAAGAGGCGGCTTCCCAAGGGCTAATGGCTGGGATCAATGCGCATTTAAAAGTGCATGAAAAAGCACCTTTAATATTGAAAAGAGACGAGGCCTACATTGGAGTATTAATTGACGATTTGATTACCAAAGGAACTGAAGAGCCGTATAGAATGTTTACTTCTCGTGCTGAATATAGAACTTTGTTGCGTCAAGATAATGCCGATTTTAGATTGACGCCTATGTCGTATGAAATTGGATTAGCATCGGAAGCGCGTTTGCGCCGAATGGAATTTAAGAGAAACGAGTCTGAAAAAATGGTTGATTTTTTCAAAGAAACAAGCGTTTCTGTAGCAGAAACGAATCCTATTTTGGAAGCAAAAGACACCGCTCTAATTACACAAGGCGATAAAATGTTTAAAATATTTTCACGTCCGCAAATTGATTTGGATGATATGTTGCGATTTGAAAAAGTAACTGCTTATATCGAAGAAAATAAATTAGATCAAGAGATTTTAGAACAAGCCGAAATCCAGGTAAAATATTCAGGTTATATAGAAAAAGAAAGAAACAACGCGGATAAATTAACGCGTTTGGAAGAGGTTAAGATACCTGAAGATTTTGATTATAATAAAATCAAATCAATGTCTATTGAAGCCAAGCAGAAACTTACCAAAATCAAACCAGCAACTATAGCACAAGCTTCACGAATAAGCGGCGTCTCGCCAAGCGATGTTTCGGTATTGCTGATTTATATGGGCAGGTAAATTGTTCCACGTGAAACTTTATCGTCAAGCCTTGTTTTTAAAAGGATTTAAAATAAATGAATAGTATTTAATGGATATTTCAAACAAAAAACATTTTCTTACCGTTACCGATTATTCTGTCTCTAAAGAGGTTTTCGATTTGTATTTAGACGAATCTTTGGATATGTTGATTACGCATCCACAACCTAGTATGGAGGATCTGAGCAAATACTATGAAAGTGCCGATTATATTTCGCATACCGATAGCAAAAGGTCTTTATTTGAAAAAGCGTACCATTTAGTAAAATCGATAGCTTTAAAAAAGAAATTAAATCTCATTAATTCGCTACAACCTAATCAAGGAAAAATCCTAGATATTGGGGCAGGAACCGGAGAGTTTCTTTCGGTGGCAAAACAAAACGGATGGGATGCAACCGGAGTGGAACCGAGTGATAAAGCAAAACAAATTGCAATAAACAAAGGAGTTTCTTTTGTAGAAGCAATTGCTGCATTAGAAGACCATTCTTTTGATGTCATTACTATGTGGCACGTATTGGAACATGTTCCAGATTTGAATCACCAAATAAAAGAATTAAAAAGGCTGTTAAAACCATCTGGCTCATTAATTATTGCGGTCCCTAATTTCAAATCTTTCGACGCGCAATATTACGGGAAATTTTGGGCAGCTTACGATGTGCCGATTCACTTCTGGCATTTTTCTAAAACAGCGATTCAGAAATTATTTCAGAAAGAACAAATGGAATTGGTTAATGTTTTACCTATGAAATTTGATTCGTTTTACGTGAGCCTATTATCTGAAAAATATAAAACGGGAAGAATGAATTATGTGAAAGCATTTTTCATCGGATTGTGGTCCAATATTAAAGCGCAATCTGATCTAGAGTATTCTTCACATATTTATGTCTTTAAAAACTGGTAAAAACCATTTTAAGCGCTTTTAAAGCACTTTTTTATTTTTTATAACGCTTTGCTTAAGTTTTTTTTGAATTTGTTTTAAATCGTTTTATCTGAAGTGAATTTTGATAATTTCAATTTATGTAAATTCTTTTTACCATAGCAAAAATCGATTCGTTAAATAATTCCGCATTTTTCTAAGTTTTTGTTGGGGCTATCTATTTTTTTATATTTTTGTCTGATACACTTAAAATTTACAAATTCACAAAATGAAAAAAGTATTAGTAATTATTGCACTTTCAATTTCGGTTATTGCTTGTGACAAAAAAGCAGAAGTTAAAGAAGTTAAAACCGCTTATGTTGACACTTCAAAATTAATGAGCGAATACACTGAGGCAAAAGATTTAGAAGCTAAATACAAAGCACAAGCAGAGGAGAAAGGAAGATTGTTAGAAGCTGAAATTAATCGTTTCAAACAAGAAGCGTCTAATTTTCAAGCACAAGCACAAGCCAATGGACAAGCTTGGGCACAACAAAAAGGTGCTGAATTACAAAAAAGAGAACAACAATTGGGTTATGCTCAACAACAATTATCTCAACAATTACAGCAAGAAAGCGGAAAAGAAATGGATTCTTTGGTTTCTGGAGTGAAAAAATTCATCAAATCATACGGAAAAGAAAAAGGATATTCTTATATCTTTGGAACAGGTGACGTGGCGTCAGTTTTATATGCCGAAGATAAATATGACATCACTAAAGAATTAATTGCTGCTTTAAATGAAAAATACAAAGCAGGTGGCGCTAAAGAAGAAAAAGCCCCAGCTAAAAAATAATTGAAGTTTACTTCAACAAAACGCCTCCGTCTTGAATTAGATTGGAGGCGTTTTTTTTATCAAAAACCTTAAGGCAAACTTTTATTTTCAATATTTTAGCATTCTCAAATCTATACGCCCAATGCAATCTATCTCGGAAGCAGCTTCTTATACCTTACGATTCATCAACCAGACACATCGTTCCGTTTTTCTTACCGGGAAAGCCGGAACAGGAAAAACAACGCTTCTTCGTGAAATTATAGCGACCACTCACAAAAACACGGTTGTTGTTGCACCCACGGGAATTGCCGCCTTGAACGCAGGTGGCGTTACTATTCATTCAATGTTTCAACTCCCTTTTGGTGGATTTATTCCGGATAATTCGGCGCCTGATTTTTCAGAAAGTGCTAAGTTTGAAACCAAAGCTACCCTTCGGCGCCATTTTAAAATGAGTGGTTTGAAGAAATCAGTAATCCGAAATATGGAATTACTTATCATTGATGAAGTAAGTATGTTGCGCGCTGATTTACTCGACGCGATGGATTTTATGATGCAAACAGTACGCAAAAAAAATAATCCGTTTGGCGGAGTACAGGTTTTGTTTATTGGCGATTTATTGCAATTACCTCCTGTAATTCGAGACGACGAGTGGCGCATATTAAAGAATTATTACCAAGGAAAATTCTTTTTTCATTCGCAAGTGGTGCAACAAAACCCGCCTTTGTATATTGAATTGGATAAAATTTTCCGTCAGACAGACGATGCGTTTATTTCGGTTTTGAATAATCTTCGCAATAACAAAATCTCCAATGAAGACATCGCTGCTTTAAATCAATACGTTCAACCCAATTTTGATTTGAAAGCGAATAAAGGGTATATCACTTTAACTACACATAATACCAAAGCAGACGCTATGAACACCGACGCTTTGGATTCATTAGAGGATAAAGAATGGCTGTATTCTCCTGAAATAATAGGGGATTTTCCAGACAAGATTTACCCAGTTGAGGCTCAATTACGACTGAAAGAAGGCGCTCAAATTATGTTTGTCAAAAACGATCTTTCTTTTGACAAAAAATATTTCAACGGAAAAATGGGTATAATCAAATCACTTTCAGCAAAAGAGATTCTTGTACATTTTCCAGAAGAAAACAAAACTATTGAAGTTGAGAAATACGAGTGGCAAAACATTCGCTATAAGGTCAACACTACAACCAAAGAAATTGAAGAAGAGGTTTTGGGCACCTTTGTTCATTATCCGATCAAATTGGCTTGGGCCATCACAGTTCATAAGAGCCAAGGATTAACATTTGACAAAGCAGCCCTCGATGTTTCGCAAGTTTTTCTGCCCGGACAAGCGTATGTGGCTTTATCTCGTTTGCGATCATTACAAGGGCTTATTTTACTTTCTCCGTTACAAATGAATGGTATTTCTAACGATCAAGACGTAATGGATTATTCGTTAAACAAAGCCACCGAAACGCATTTGCAAAACGCTTTGCATTTTGAAACCAAAAACTTTATTCATCAGTATTTAGTTGAAACTTTTGAATGGGCCGAATTAGCCCAAGAATGGCGCAACCATCAGTTTAGTTATAATGAAAAGTCGGAGGTTTCCTCCAAAGCTAAATTTTCCTATTGGGCCAAAGAACAAACTGAAAGAATGGAGAAAGTCGTTGAGCCTGCTAAAAAATTCATCCAGCAACTGAACGTTCTTTTTAGTCAGGAAACGGTCGATTTGAATCACATTAGCGAACGAATGCAGGCGGCGTATACTTATTTTTTCATTCCTATGGACGAATTGGTTTTTGAGATTTTGTGGAAATTAGAAGAAGTGAAGCGATTAAAAAAAGCCAAGGCCTATTTTGATGAATTACTACTCTTAGAAGAGCTTCAAACCAAAGCAGTTTTGCGTTTGATGAAAGCCAAGCTCTTGATAGAAACGGTTGTATCTGGAGAAACTATTTCGAAAGAAAAACTAACGTCCCCCAATATACAACTTTATATAAGTAGAAAAGTTTCGGCCATCCAAGCCACTTTTAAAAAGGTGAATAGCAATTTGATAGAAGATGATTTGGACGAAGAACGTTATCTCCCTAAAAAGAAAACTACATCTCCTAAAAAGAAAACTACAGTCGAGGAAACCTATGATTTATGGAAACAAAACAATTCGATCGCAGAAATTGCTTCGATTAGAGTGTTAACCAAACAAACGATTTATGGGCATTTTGTCAAATTAATTCAGTCTGAAAAAGTCGCTATTGAAGAAATCATCCCTTCGGATAAATTAGACGAACTTGCCGCTGCGTTTAAAGGCTATAAAGACGAATCATTGAATGCTTTGATGGAAAAATATGGTGACTCATTCAGTTGGGAAGAAGCCCGAATGTTTAAAGCGAGCCTGAATATCCAGTAAATAAAAAACCGCCTTTAAGACGGTTTGTATTTTTATAATGATTCAATTAAAATCCAAGCTTGAGGATTTTCTTTTGCTCGGATCTCATTTTTCAATTTTTCAGCTTCAGCATAGGTAGTGAAACTTCCATAAAGCACAGGGTATAAACCATATTTGTTGCGCTCAATTCGTTTTGCTTTGTATCCCTTTTCACTTAAATTCTCAAAAACACGTTGTGCATTTGTTTCATCTCTAAAAGCGCCAGCCATAATGTGATACGGTAATTTCCCTTCTTTAACTGTAAGGGTTACTGCCGGAATTGGACTTTCGATGAAGAATGTAGCCTCTTGAATTTTATTTTGAACCTGTCTTTGAACAGCAGTTTCCACAATGATTTTTTGAGTTTCTATTTCATTTTGGTAAATAGGATAACCTACAGTTGCAGTTAATCCTAATCCCAATACAAAAACAGCAGCATACTTTAAGAAACTATATTTGTTTTTGTGTTCTGGCACCAATTGAATAGTTTCCGTTTCTTCTAGGGCTTCCAATTGTTGTTCGAATAGTTCTCTTTTAACAAGAGGAGAAACAAATGGACTCAAACCAAAAGAACTACTCAAATAATTGGTTTGTTCAGATGGAGTGAAAATTAAATTACTGTCGGCATTCAGGCGAAAATCCCCAACGTTTTTGATAGAGAAAATCCCAGTTTCCTGCAATGTTTTTTTCCAATTAAACACTTCGTATTGAATTGCGCTAACGGCATATTCGTAGGAAGTTTTTTCAGTTTGTGCTATATGGTTTGCCAATAACCCATCGTTGTTTTTTAGATAGGCATTGAAAGAAATTAGTTTCTTTGGAGGGAAAAAAGAGTGAGCACTTTCTACTAATTGTGCTGATTGGATTTCGGTTAAAAAGGCCCCAAATCCAGGAACAGTTACGCATTGGTAACGGTATAAAAGCTGTGCGATGTAATTTTCGATTTTCATAGTAACAAAGTTATGCAACCAAAATAGTTATCAAAATTTTATTCACAATTTTTATTAACAATCGGAATTATTTTTCCACCCATTTCTTTTCCAGGAAGTTAATTACTAACGGTTATTTTAAAAAAGAGCTCAAAATCACATTTTGGCTTTATTTTTTATCAAAAATTAAATGCATTTCAGACATTATAACTACTTTTAATCTCCAAATTGACCCCCAATGAATGACCAAGAATTATTTTATTTACTTGCTTTACAGCGAGTAGAAGGCGTAGGCGATATTATTGCCAAAAAACTACTCACCTATTTTGGCTCTGCCGAAGCAGTTTTCAAAGCCAAGGCTTCGCAATTAAACGCTATTGACGGAATAGGATCTGCACTATTAAAGAATTTCAAAGATCAATCTGTTTTTACGAAAGCAGAACGCGAATTGGAATTCATCTTTTCCAATCAAATTACTGTTACTACTTTTCAAGATGCCGATTACCCGGAACGATTGAAGCATTGTTTTGACAGCCCGTTGTTACTGTTTAGTTCAGGCACCGTCAATTTGAAAAATCAGAAAACAATAAGTATTGTGGGTACCCGCCAAATCACTTCTTATGGCTTGGAGTTTTGTCGCAAATTCATTTCAGAACTAGCCCCTTTGAATCCTGTAATCGTTAGTGGATTTGCTTATGGAGTCGATATTGTAGCGCATCAATTAGCGATGGAAAACAATCTTCAAACAATTGGCGTTGTAGCTCATGGACTGAACCAAATTTACCCCAAATCGCACAAAAAGTATGTCTCAAAAATGGAAGAAAACGGTGGCTTTATCACCGAATTTTGGAGTACTTCTAATCCTGATAAGGAGAATTTTGTGCGAAGAAATAGAATTGTAGCCGGTATGGCTGAGGCGACAATTGTAATTGAATCGGCTGAGCGGGGAGGGTCTTTGATCACTGCTAATCTAGCCAACGAATACAATCGGGATGTGTTTGCCGTTCCGGGTCGTGTTACCGATAAGTACAGTCAAGGATGTAATACGTTGATTAAAACCCAAAAAGCGAATGTGTTGACTAGCGCTTCCGATTTGATATATATGCTGAATTGGGATATTGAAAAAGAAGTCAAATCGGTGCAAAAACAGCTTTTTGTTGCCTTAGATGATGACGAACAAAAAATCTATGATTACCTATTACAATCAGGAAAAGAAGTATTGGATATCATTGCTCTACATTGCGAATTTCCCATCTACAAAATATCAGGGATTTTGTTGAATATGGAACTGAAAGGCGTTATAAGACCTTTGCCAGGCAAATTATTTGAGGCAATTTAATTTTCGAAACCGAGTTTTGCTCTTACTTTTGCCAAAACTCCATTAGCTACAGCGCTGGCTTTCTGAGCGCCTTTTCGAAGCAATTCATCTACCTCAGCTAGGTTGTTCATGTAGTAATTGTATTGCGCTCTTTCAGTTTTGAATTTTTCTACAATCAATTCAAACAAAGCTTGTTTGGCATGACCGTAACCATAATTTCCACCCAAATAATTAGCTTTCATGATTTCGATTTCACTTTCTGAGGCCAAGAGTTTATAAATAGCAAAGGCATTACAAGTATCTGGATTTTTAGGGTCCTCAAGCGGAGTACTATCTGTTTCAATGCTCATGATTTGCTTGCGCAACGCTTTGTCATCTAGGAAAATGTTGATCACATTATTGGCTGATTTACTCATTTTTCCACCATTGGTACCCGGAATCAGCATACTGTCTTCTTGAATTTTAGCTTCAGGAATGACAAAGGTTTCGCCCATTTGATGGTTGAAACGAGAAGCCACATCACGTGTAATTTCAAGGTGTTGCAATTGGTCTTTCCCTACAGGAACAAACTCGGCGTCATACAATAAAATATCCGCTGCCATTAGCATAGGATAGGAAAACAATCCTGCGTTAACATCGTCTAAACGATCCGATTTATCTTTGAAAGAGTGTGCTAAAGTCAAACGTTGGAACGGAAAAAAACAACTCAAATACCAAGACAATTCTGTTGTTTGAGGCACATCCGATTGTCTGTAAAACACTACTTTATCTACATTTAGTCCACAAGCCAACCAAGCAGCAGCGGTGCTATATGTATTGGCACGTAAGGTTTCGCCGTTTTTTATTTGGGTAACCGAATGCAAATCAGCAATAAAAAGAAAGGATTCGTTTGCTGGAGTATTGGATAATTCTATTGCAGGAATGATTGCGCCTAATAAATTTCCTAAATGGGGGGTTCCTGTACTTTGAACTCCTGTAAGTATTTTTGCCATGGTTGTTTTTCTTGTGTGCAAATTTCGCAAAGTTTGCTTCATTTTCACAAGCTTTAAGTTCTTTTTTTAAATAATTAAAAATTCGAGTAAAGATGATTTAGATGATAATTCTCTAATATATTGTTTGTAACCCATAAAAAAGGCCTAATTTCTTAGGCCTTATTAATTATAACACGGATGAATTATTTCGTTGAGTAACTATTGTTGTCCAATTTCACATCCGCCATTAAACCACTTGGGTCTAGCGTAATTTTTTTAATAATCGATTTGGGTTTTGTGATACTAAATTCAAATGTAGGATACGCCCAAGCCCAATCGTTTAAAACAGTTCTATTAATGGCAGGAGTTGGGTTTTCTTTTTCAAAACTCATCATACGCAATGGGATATAGAAACTTTCTGTTGTGCCGTCGGTATATTCTACCAAAACGTCCATTGGCATTGGCATTTTGCCGATTCGCTCAAGCGTTACGGCAGTAGCCCCAGCGGTATCTTTAACCTCTTTAATTCCGTAATCGATCGTATTGGTTGTTTCAGTCCAGTCTACTAAATACCAATCTAAATTAGCGCCAGTAACACGCTCCGCAGAACGTTTAATATCATTTGGCGTTGGGTGTTTGAATTTGAAATCCGCATAGTATTTTTTCAACGTTTTAAGTAAATTCTCTTTTCCAATTACATAGATTAATTGAGACAAGAACAATTCGCCTTTACTGTAGGAAGTGATACTGTATACTCTGTTTTCATCAAAACGATCAGCATGGGTTCCTTGGGGCTGCTCTTTTCCAGAATTAGCCAACCAATTGTAACCTTTGTAAGCTCCACTATATGGATTTTCTACTTTTTTATCGGCAATTTCATTTAAACCATAATCTTCTAAAAATGAAGTGAAACCTTCGTCCATCCAGCCGTGTTTGGATTCGTTGGAAGCCAACACATGTTGGAACCAAGAATGCGCCATTTCATGAGCTGTAACACCTAACAAACCATCCCAATCTCCTTGTCCTAAAATCAAAGTACACATGGCATATTCCATTCCACCATCGCCACCTTGAATGACAGAATATTGTTTGTAAGGATAATTCCCAACTGTTTTGTTATACACCTCCATTAACTGAACTGTTTTTGGCTGAAGATTTTTCCAGTTTTGAATGTACTTTGGATTGTTTTTGTACAAAAAGTGAATGTCTACATCATTAGGCCCTTTCGCCACGTCGTGAATGTATTCTTTGTCGGCTGCCCAAGTAAAATCGTGTACCATTGGCGCCACAAAATGCCAAGTTAGGGTTTTGTTTTTCTTCGGATGAACTACCGTAATTCCTGCGTCTTGGTAACCGTGACCAATTTCATTTTTGTTTTGCAAATAGCCCGAACCACCTAAAATATAGTTGGAATCAATGCTTATTTTTACATCAAAATTACCCCAAACACCATGAAATTCTCTGGCAATATATGGATCGGCGTGCCAACCCTCAAAATCGAATTCGGCTAATTTTGGATACCATTGCGCCATAGACAATTCCACCCCTTCGGCGTTATTTCTACCGGAACGGCGAATTTGAATTGGGACTTGACCGTCAAAATCCAAGCTGAAAGTAGTTTTAGAATTGGGTAAAATTGGCTTAGCCAAAGTCACTTCTAATACTGTTCCTACTTCTTTTGCAATGGCAGCTTGCCCGTCTTGCTTGAAATTAGAAATATGCAAATATCCAATTTCATTCGGTTTTAGGTTTTTGATGCGGCTCTCTTTTACTTCGCTTTCACCTACTTTTATTTTGTGCACCATTCTTCCGTCCGGATCTTTAATACTTTGGATACGCGCATCCATTTCACTTCCTGGCTGAAAGGCATTGTTGTACAAATGATAATACACTTTTCGCAAAGTGTCTGGCGAATTATTAGTATACACCAATTCTTGTTTTCCTTTGTATTGATAGGATTTCACATCCATTTTCACGTCCATTTTATAATCGGCATGTTGTTGCCAATAAGAAGTGTTTTGTGCGATTCCAGTTACTCCAAAAGAAAAAGTAGCGATTAAAAAGAGATTCTTCATGGTATAAAATAAAAAAGGAAGGGCATAAGCCCTTCCGTGTTAGTTTTGTTTTCGAATTATTTTTTTGACATTTTTTCTGCCATTTGCAAAGCATTGTATGCATTCACTATTTTCCCTGATTTAGAAAGTGCTGAAAACGGACGTGTGTCTGCTGTTTTTCCACCCACAATAACATCGCTCTCAATAGCAACTCCAGAATCCATTAAAATATGTTTTACTTGTTTAGCGGATAATTTTGGATAATAAGAACGGATCAAAGCAGCTACTCCAGCCACGTTTGGCGAAGCCATTGAGGTTCCTTGCAAAAAGCTGTAGGTGTTTTTTGGAGTGGTAGCATAGATTTTTACACCTGGAGCAAAAACATCTACGTTGATTTTTCCAATATTAGAAAAACGAGCTACTAATTTATTTCCGTTTTCAAAGTTCAAGGCCCCCACAGTAATCATGTTGTCAGCAAATTCAGTTACTTTATCGTCTGAATCAGTTGGAAAATTATCATTATAATCAATGTCTTTCGCATCATTTCCTGCAGCGTGAACAATTAATACGTCTTTCTTTTCAGCATATTTAATAGCATCGTACACCCATTGTTTTTGTGGAGAAAATGGTTTTCCAAAACTTCCGTTGATAACTTTCGCTCCATTATCTACAGCATAACGAATTCCCAAAGCAATGTCTTTATCGTATTCGTCACCATCTGGTACAGCACGAACCGTTAAAATTTGAACATTAGAAGCAATTCCGTCTCCACCGATATTGTTATTGCGAACTTGAGCCACAATTCCCGCAACGTGAGTTCCATGACGCGCCTCTTCTTTATCTGGACCAATAACATTGTTGTTTCCATACTTAGTATTGGTAATGTCATTTGGATTATCACCGACTACTTTACGGTAATTCGTTTTAAGATTGTCTCCATTCAGTAATGCATTGAAACCATCTAATTGTTTTTGCACTGCTTCTTTCAATTCCGAAACAGTCATTCCATAGGACAGCATTTTTTGCATATCCGCTTTGCTTTTTTGTAGTGCAGGATCTGATGAACTAATTGCATTTACGTCTTCGGCAGTATATATTGCTTTCCCTAAATGCTTACTTACTGCAGCATCACCTTCAGCAATTGTTGCCAACATTTGTTCCAAACGCGTTTTCCCTTGAGCAGCCTCAGCTACTTTTTTATCGTTCATCGCTTTAGCGGCCAAATAGATTTTTTCATCCACCAACGATTTGTCTTTGATAATGCGTTCGTATTCTACATTTTCCTTAGTAATGTCTCCAAGAAAGTTCCATCCATGAATATCATCGATGTACCCGTTTTTATCATCGTCAATTCCGTTTCCGGCAATCTCTTTTTTATTGGTCCAAACTACTGATTTTAAATCGTCGTGTTCAATATCTACTCCCGAATCAACAATCCCTACAATAACCGGAACTCCTTTTTTGCCGTTTAACAATTCGGCATAGGCTTTATCCACGCTCATTCCTGGAATAGTGTCTTTGGCTAAATCCAAATGACTCCATCGGTTCAATTCAGTTTCTGTAAGTTTTGCTTTTTTAGTAAGCGTTTGTGCTGTTGTCGAAAATGACAAACCAGCCATGACAACAAGTGATAATAGAGAAATATTTATTTTTTTCATCGAATTGGTTTTTAATGATTATTCAAAAATACTTTTATTTTGGACAATTAATCGTAACGATTAACTTTATTTTAATATTTCGTCAGCAGAAAACGCATCTTTTAGGCGAACACCTCTTTCTGTTTTTTCCACCCTAATGATTTCATTATGTGCGTCGTGTTGCAAGAACAAATAGTAATTGTTTTCGGCTGCAGCATTCATAAACTTTGTTTTTTCAGGCATCGTTAACAATGGGCGTGTGTCATAGCCCATAACATAAGGAATCGGAATGTGTCCGGCTGTTGCCAATAAATCAGCACAAAATACAATGGTTTTGTCTTGGTATTGGATGTGAGGAATCATTTGTTTTTCGGTATGACCGTCTACAAACAGAATTCCAAAACCCAATTCAGATTTTACTAAAAAATCCTCTTCCGGCCGTTGTACAAATCGAAGTTGTCCGCTCTCTTGCATCGGAATAATGTTCTCTTTCAAGAAAGAGGCTTTTTCTCTTGCATTGGGCTCCGTAGCCCATTGCCAATGGTTTTCATTGCTCCAAAAAACAGCATTTTTAAATGCGGGTTCATAGCCAGTTCGGTCTTTGTTCCAATTCACACTTCCGCCACAATGATCAAAATGCAAATGCGTCATAAAAACATCCGTAATATCATCTCGGTGAAAGCCATATTTTGCTAAGGATTTATCCAAAGAATGGCTTCCCCAAAGGTAATAATACCCAAAAAATTTATCGGATTGTTTGTTGCCCATTCCGGTGTCAATCAAAATCAACCGATTCCCATCTTCAATTAATAAACAGCGGGCAGCAATATCAATCAAATTATTGTCATCTGCCGGATTGGTTTTGTTCCAAATGGACTTGGGCACCACGCCAAACATAGCGCCGCCATCGAGTTTAAAATTGCCAGTTTCTATAGGGTATAATTTCATCGATTTTTAAATTAAAACAGCTGCAAATTACTAAATAGTTTGATTCCAATTCTTGAAATCAATTTTTTCTATACTAAGATTAGTTATAAAAATTTGATTGCGCATGGCATTTACTTTAAAAGGTATTATCTTTGCGCTTTATTTAGAAAAAATAAAAATAACAAAATTCAACACATGATTAAAGTTTCAGATACTGCCAGCAAAAAGATCATCGACATGATGAGCGAAGACGGCTTTGATGCTGCCCAAGATTACGTTCGTGTGGGCGTGAAAAGCGGTGGTTGTTCGGGCTTGTCGTATGAATTGAAATTCGACAAAGAACTTACCGAAAACGACAAAGTTTTTGAAGACAATAATGTAAAAATTGCCGTAGAGAAAAAATCATTTTTGTACTTAGCAGGAACGGTTTTGGAATTTTCGGGCGGTTTAAACGGAAAAGGATTTGTGTTTAATAATCCCAACGCAAGTAGAACTTGTGGATGCGGAGAGTCTTTTTCTTTATAAAAACCCCTCAAGGGTTTCAACCCAAACAAGGGTTAAACGATAAAAAATTATGAGTAAATATACTGAAGACGATTTAAAAATTGAACTCGAAAACAAGGAGTACGAGTACGGATTTTATACTGAACTTGATTCGGAAACTTTTCCAATCGGTTTGAATGAAGATATCGTTCGTGCCATTTCTAAGAAAAAAGAAGAGCCGCAATGGATGACCGATTGGCGTATCGAGGCTTTTCGTGCTTGGGAACAAATGATCGAACCAGAATGGGCCAATGTACATTATGAAAAACCTGATTTTCAAGCGATTTCGTACTATTCGGCACCCAAAAAAGCAGATCCAAACAAAACATTAGACGATGTAGATCCAGAATTATTGGCGATGTACAAAAAGCTAGGTATCTCAGTCGACGAACAAAAAATGATGAATAATGTGGCGATGGATATTGTAGTTGACTCTGTTTCGGTAGCTACCACTTTCAAGAAAACATTAGCCGAAAAAGGCATCATCTTCATGAGTATTTCCGAGGCTATTCGCGAATACCCGGAATTGGTTCAAAAATATTTAGGAACCGTGGTTCCGCAAAAAGACAATTTTTATGCCGCCTTAAATTCGGCAGTATTTTCAGACGGATCATTTTGCTACATCCCTAAAGGCGTGAAATGTCCAATGGAATTATCAACGTATTTTCGAATTAATCAAGCCGGAACAGGACAATTTGAAAGAACATTGCTAATTGCCGATGAAGGAAGTTATGTGAGTTATTTGGAAGGATGTACGGCGCCAAGCCGTGATGAAAACCAACTGCACGCAGCGGTAGTGGAATTAATTGCCATGGAAGATGCTGAAATCAAATATTCTACCGTTCAAAACTGGTATCCTGGAAACAAAGAAGGAAAAGGTGGGGTTTTTAATTTTGTAACCAAAAGAGGTTTGTGCGAGAAAAACGCTAAAATTTCTTGGACACAAGTAGAAACCGGTTCGGCGGTAACTTGGAAATATCCTTCTGTAGTTTTAAAAGGCGACAACTCAGTGGGCGAATTTTATTCGATTGCTGTAACCAATAATTTCCAACAAGCCGATACTGGAACCAAGATGATCCATCTAGGTAAAAACACCAAATCGACAATTATTTCCAAAGGAATCTCTGCTGGAAAATCACAAAACAGTTACCGCGGATTGGTTCAAATTAGCCCAAGAGCTGATAATGCGCGTAACTTTTCTCAATGCGATTCGTTGTTGATGGGAAATAGTTGTGGCGCACACACTTTTCCTTATATCGAAAGCAAAAACCCAACCGCCAAAATAGAACACGAAGCGACGACCAGTAAAATTGGCGAAGACCAAGTGTTTTATTGCAATCAACGTGGGATTCCAACAGAGAAAGCTATTGCGTTAATCGTAAACGGATTTAGTAAAGACGTCTTGAACAAGTTGCCAATGGAATTTGCTGTTGAAGCACAAAAATTACTAGAAATTTCGCTTGAAGGAAGCGTAGGATAATTTGAAAATGGAATAATTTGAAAATTTGAAAATGGAAGTAAAAGAGAACGTAATTATTAAACTGACTTTTCAGTTTGCTTTAGATATTATAAAATATTCGGAAGCTTTACAAGAGGATAAAAAGTTTGTAATTGCAAATCAACTTCTAAAATCAGGAACATCAATTGGAGCCAATATTAGAGAAGCTCAAAACGCAGAAAGCAAAGCCGATTTTATACATAAATTTAAAATTGCAGCGAAAGAAATAGAAGAAACAATTTATTGGTTAGAACTCTGTAAATTTTCAAATAATTATCCCAAAGTGGACGATTTAATTGAACAAGTTAATAATATATCAAGAATAGTAAATAAAATAATAATTACATCTAAACAACAGTAATTTAGAAATTTTCAAATTTCCAAATTAACTAATTTCCAAATTAATTATGTTACAAATAAAGAATTTACACGCTTCAATCGGCGATAAAGAAATATTAAAAGGAATTAATCTTGAAGTAAAAGCAGGAGAAGTACACGCGATTATGGGGCCTAACGGGGCCGGAAAATCGACACTATCTTCTATCATTGCTGGAAACGAAAATTACGAAGTGTCGGAAGGAGAAATCTTTTTGGACGGCCAAGATTTATCGGATTTAGCTCCTGAGGAAAGAGCGCACAAAGGCGTATTCTTATCGTTCCAATATCCAGTAGAAATTCCAGGAGTTTCGGTGACCAATTTCATCAAAACGGCTATTAATGAAAAACGCAAAGCTAACGGTCAAGAAGAAATGCCCGCTAACGAAATGTTGAAATTGATTCGTGAAAAATCAGAATTGTTAGAAATGGACAGAAAGTTTTTGTCCCGTTCTTTAAACGAAGGTTTTTCGGGAGGAGAAAAGAAACGTAACGAGATTTTTCAAATGGCGATGTTGGAACCCAAAATTGCTATTTTGGACGAAACTGATTCAGGCTTGGATATCGATGCCTTACGAATTGTTGCTAATGGGGTTAACAAATTGAAAAACGAAAACAACGCGGTTTTAGTGATTACACACTACCAACGTTTGTTAGACTATATTGTTCCTGATTTTGTTCATGTATTGATGGATGGAAAAATCGTAAAATCAGGTACTGCAGCTTTGGCTTTGGAACTAGAAGAAAAAGGATACGACTGGATTAAGGAAGAATTAGTTTAAACTATTTTTTGGTTTCTGTACCTGATCAGATAACCAATAAATGACAATCAAAAAATGGAATTAAAAGAAAAATTACTGTCGTCATTTATGGCTTTTGAAGCGCGAGTGGATGTTCAAACAGAACTTCACGACTTGCGTACAGCAGCTATAAAAAACTTTGAACATAAAGGGTTTCCCACCAAGAAAGACGAAGCTTGGAAATATACGTCACTAAATGCTATTCTAAAAAAAGACTTTAGTGTATTCCCAAAAAACGAAGCGACTATAGAGTTTAAGGATGTAAAAAAATATTTTTTACACGAAATTGACACCTACAAAGTGGTGTTTATTGATGGGGTTTTTGCGTCAAATTTGTCTTCAACGACTCACGATGGCATTGACGTTTGTTTAATGTCTTCGGCATTGACCAAGCCCAAATATAAAATGATGATTGATACGTATTTCAATCAAATTGCAAACAAAGACGAAAGTTTGACTTCTTTGAATACGGCTTTCGCCAATGAAGGAGCTTATATCAATATTCCAAAAAGCAAAGTGGCCGATAAACCTATTGAGATTATGTATTTCTCAACTGGATCAGAAGCAGCACTTTTGGTTCAGCCAAGAAACTTGGTGATTGTTGGCGAAAATTCGCATGTACAAATTATTGAAAGACACCAATGTTTGAATGAAAATGCGGTATTGACCAATTCGGTTACCGAGATTTTTGCACAAAAAAGAGCTATTGTGGATTACTACAAAATCCAAAATGACGAATTGGAAGCCAACTTGATAGACAACACTTACGTGTCTCAAAAACAAGAAAGCCACGTTTCGGTACAAACCTTTTCTTTTGGAGGAAATTTGACTCGAAATAATTTGAACTTTTATCATTTTGGAGAACGCTTGACGAGTACTTTAAACGGAATTACGATTATTGGCGACAAGCAACACGTAGACCATTATACTTTGGTACACCACGCACAACCTAATTGCGAAAGTTTTCAAGATTACAAAGGCATCTTTTCTGACCGTTCGACTGGCGTTTTCAACGGGAAAGTATATTTAGAAAAAGAAGCGCAAAAAACGAATGCTTTCCAAAAAAGTAATAATATTTTGTTGAGCGATAAAGCTACAATTAATGCAAAACCACAATTAGAGATTTTTGCCGATGATGTGAAATGTTCTCATGGTTGTACGGTGGGTCAATTGGACGAAACGGCCTTGTTCTATATGCAACAACGCGGTATTCCAAAGAAAGAAGCCAAAGCCTTATTGATGTATGCGTTTTCTAATGCCGTAATTGAAAACATCAAAATTCCGGAATTGAAAAACCGAATCACCGCTATTATTGCTACTAAATTAGGAGTAAAATTAGGATTCGATTTATAGTCGTTACTTATTATAACGATCTCATCTCATATTTACAAAGAGCGCAAAGAATTTACTTTGCGCTCTTTTTTATTTTATTTTTTGATGCTACGAACAATTCCGCCTAGCAACCCGTTAAAATCAAATTCAGGATCTTCTTTGAGTCCCATTCTAACTATAACTAAATCATGACTTGGGAATATTGCGACCATTTGTCCTTGAAAACCACTGGCAAAATATAAATCCTTTGGCGCATCCGGAAAACGCCCACTAGCATTGAGCCAAAATTGACCTCCGTATTGTCCGTTTGATGTATTAGTTGGTGTGGCAACATATTTTGCCCAACTCGGCTTAAAAAGCTGTTCTCCGTACCAATTACCTTGGTGCAAATACAACAAACCAAACTTCGCCCAATCTCGGGTGGTAGCCCATCCGTAAGACGAACCCACATAATTGCCAGCCATATCGGTTTCCACCAACATGGAGTGCATTCCAATTTTGTCTATTAAAGCCGAATACCAAAAATCCAAGTATTCTTGGTGGGTTTTGAACTGTTTTCTCAAAATGCCCGAAAGCAAATTAGTAGTTCCTGAGGAATAGTTCCAATGCGTATTGGGTTGGAAAGCCAATGGTTTTTCAAGTTGCGAACGCGTCATGTCTTCGGCTTGAAACAACATTGACGTTACATCGGAAATCGCGCCGTAATCTTCGTTCCATTCCAATCCGGAGTTCATGTGCAATAAATCGTTGGTGGTGATTTTTTTGCGTTCGTCTTTTGCCCATTCCGGAATAGGAGCGGCTTGATAAATATTGTATTTGCCTTGTTTTTGTAGGATTCCAAAAAGGGTAGCCGTGATACTTTTGGTCATGGACCAACCTAATATTTTGCTGTTTTTTGTAAATCCCGTATCGTATTGCTCGGCAATAATTTTGTCTTTATAAATTACAATGACAGAACGCGTACGTTTGTTTTTTTGTCCTTTTTGGTCAAAAGCGTTGGCTACTGTTTGGTTCAATTGATCGTAATCGATATTGGAAAAAATCGTGTCTTTTTGTTCGGCATCACCGTAAGGATAAACCAAGTTAACTTTTGATCGATCTCTTTTTGGAACCAAATACGGTTTTGAAGTATCAAAATCATCGTTGATTAAAGTGGCGCCTAAACCTTCACGATAAATGGCTTTGCGTTCTTTTAAACCATTAACCGAAGCTGTAGCAAACAGACCCGCATCGTCAATGGTGTTTTGAGCCAAATCGATGAGGTCAATGTCGTTGTCACCTTGTTCAATCATTTGTTGTGAACGATGGTCTATAAAATGCCCAGAGGCAATACTTTTGGCAGAAAAACCAGAAATTAAATCGAGTTTCGGATAGGTAGTAAAACCAAAATACAACAGCCCAATAACTGCTGCAATACCAATTAATTGGACTGCTTTTTTCATTTGGAGTAATTTGAAATTGATGCAATGTAAATAAAAAAAGGGAATTATTTCCAACCGAAAAAGCAGTTGCCTAGTCTAGCCCCGATAGCAGCGGCATCCTTTTTGGACTTTAGGCCAAAAAGATAAAGCGAATAGCGGGACAAAACGCCTTTGAAAATCAAAACATATGCTACTAAAAACAAGCAAAATAATTTTGAAAAATCCACTGCAATTTTACTACTTTTGTATTTAGAAAAATTCTAAATAAATGTTTGACATTCATAAAATAAGAGCCGATTTTCCGATACTTTCCAGACAAGTTAACGGAAAGCCTTTGGTGTATTTTGACAATGGGGCGACCACCCAAAAACCACAAGTGGTGATTGACGCGATTGCAACCTATTATCAGGAAATCAATGCCAATATCCATCGCGGTGTACATACTTTGAGTCAGTTAGCTACCGACGCTTATGAAGTGTCACGAGCTAAAATCCAAAATCATATTAATGCCCAATTTGCTCACGAAGTGCTGTTTACTTCTGGAACTACTCACAGTGTGAATTTAGTAGCCAACGGATTTGCTTCGATTTTGAAAGCAGGCGATGAGGTGCTAGTTTCGGCTTTGGAACACCATAGCAATATTGTGCCTTGGCAAATGTTGTGTGAGAAAACTGGAGCGGTATTGAGAGTCATTCCGATGAATGAAAAAGGAGAGTTGGTGATGGCCGAGTATGATCAATTGTTATCGGATAAAACAAAAATCGTAACCGTTAATCATATTTCCAATGCGTTGGGAACTATCAACCCGATTCAATACATGATTGACAAAGCGCATCAATTTGGCGCTGCCGTTTTCATTGATGGAGCACAAGCGGTTCCGCATTTGAAACCGAATGTACAGGAATTGGATTGTGATTTTTATGCTTTTTCGGGACATAAAATATGCGGACCAACAGGAACGGGAATTTTGTATGGGAAAGAAGCGTGGCTCAATAAATTACCGCCTTACCAAGGTGGTGGCGAAATGATTAAGGAAGTTACTTTTGAGAAAACAACCTATGCTGAATTGCCGCATAAATTTGAAGCTGGAACACCCAATATTGCTGGCGGAATTGTGTTAGGAACAGCTGTAGATTATATGAATTCAGTTGGTTTTGATAACATTCAAAAACAAGAATTGGAATTATTGAATTACGCCACCGAGCAGTTATTAGCCATTGAAGGATTAAAAATTTACGGAACAGCTGAAGAAAAAACTTCGGTGATTTCATTTAATATTGATGGGATTCATCCCTATGATATTGGAACGATTGTGGATAAATTAGGCATTGCCGTTAGAACAGGACACCATTGCGCACAACCGATTATGAATTTCTTTGAAATTCCGGGAACGATTCGCGCTTCGTTTGCGTTTTACAATACCAAAGAAGAAATTGATAGTATGGTAGAAGCGGTGAAGAAAGCCAAAATGATGCTGTCTTAATTTGACATACAAATGAAAAAGACGATCGTTTTGTTGTTGACCCTTTTGTTTTTTACGGCATGCGCAGGACAAAAAAGGACAGAAGACAATTCGGTTAAATTGGAATACAAAGCCAATTCAAGAGGTTTTTACCAAATGATTCGAGTAGAAAACCAAACGGTTTTTGTAACGAAAAGCAGGGAAGGCAAACCGGAAGCAATGAAGCTTTCTACGAATGATTGGAATGATTTACAATTGATGGTTCAAGAATTGGATCTAGTATCGTTACCCAATTGGAAAGCACCTACTGACAAACGGTTGTATGATGGTTCTGCTTCCGCCAATTTGAAAATAACGAAACTAGGGAAAACAGTCGAATCCCCAAGTTTTGATCACGGCTATCCGCCTGTAGCAATAGAAAAAATAGTGAATAAAATGCTTTCTTTTGTAAAGTAAAAAGCAAGAATAGATATGACAATTAAAGATATACAAGACGAGATAATTGACGAATTCGCGATGTTTGACGACTGGATGCAACGGTACGAATACATTATTGAGCTAGGTAAAAATTTGCCGTTGATTAAAGAGGAGTTCAAAACGGAAGACAACATTATCAAAGGCTGCCAGTCTAAAGTGTGGTTGCAGGGCGAACAACAAGGCGACACCGTTGCTTTTACAGCCGATAGCGACGCCATACTAACCAAAGGAATTATCGCCATTTTGATTCGCGTTTTTTCCAATCAAAAACCAGCCGATATCTTGGAAGCCGATATGGATTTTATAGATGCTATTGGATTAAAAGAGCATTTGTCGCCTACTCGCGCTAACGGACTGGTTTCGATGATTAAAAATATTAAAATGTATGCCTTGGCATTCCACTCAAAAAACTAAGAATTATGACACAAGAAATAAACACTAACGAATTAGGAGAAGCGATTGTAAAAAAATTAAAAACAATTTACGATCCAGAAATTCCAGTTGATATTTATGAATTAGGTTTGATTTACGATGTAATGGTAAATACCGATTACGAAGTAAAAATCTTAATGACTTTAACCTCTCCAAACTGCCCTGTGGCTGAAAGTTTGCCAAGAGAAGTTGAAGAAAAAGTGAAGTCAATTGAAAACGTTAAATCGGCCGATGTTGAGATTACTTTTGATCCGCCTTGGAGCAAAGATTTGATGAGCGAAGAAGCAAAATTAGAGTTGGGAATGCTGTAGTAAAAAGTGTTCAGTAATCAGTTTTTAGTGTTCAGTTAAGGACTAAACAATAAATTCAGTATGGAAGAAATTATCAATAAAGTCGCGCAAAGTTCGTTAGTCGTTTTCGATTTAGAAGATTACTATCCAGACGAACATGTGGTAGATTTGGATGTTTCGCAATGGTTAGCCGAAGGATTTATCTTGAGAGAAACCGATTTTAGAGCTCAATTAAAAGCGATGGATTGGACTCCGTTTGAAGATAAATACGTGGCTTTGTATTGTGCCACCGATGCAATCTTACCGGCTTGGGCGTTTGCTTTAATAACGGTTCATTTAGCACCATTTGCTTTAAATATCATTCATGGATCTAAAGAATCAGCCATTATTGAATGGTACCAAGACATTTTAAACAAACTCGATTATACAGACTATTTTGAAAAACCAGTTATTTTGAAAGGATGTTCCCAAAAAGCGGTTCCAAATCAAGTGTATACTCTGGCAATTCAAAAGCTGATTAAGGTTTCTAAAAGCGTGATGTTTGGCGAAGCTTGTTCGGCGGTTCCGCTGTATAAGGCTAAAAAATAAGGAGTAAAAAATATATAAAAAAGCCCTTTTGATTTTTCAAAAGGGCTTTTTTTATTCTTCTTTTTCGATAGCATCTTTGTAATCGGGATACAAGAACTTGTTATAAGGAAATCGGGTAATGTGTATTTGTCGGACTGCTTCGTACACTCGCTCTCTAAACTCTTCGAAATTTTCTTTTTGAGTAGCCGAAATAAACAAGGCATTTTGTTCTCCTAATCGGTTCATCCAAGTGGATTTCCATTCGTCTAATGTATAATGGCGAGTTGTTTTTTCAGTAATTAAATCGTCTTCGTCAATAGTCAAATGTTGGTACGAATCAATTTTATTGAATACCATGATTACCGTCTTGTCATTGGCCTTGATGTCCTGTAAAATTTGGTTTACCGCTACAATATGATCTTCAAAATCAGGGTGCGAAATATCCACAATATGTAATAATAAATCGGCTTCACGCACCTCATCCAATGTACTTTTGAATGAATCTACGAGTTGCGTCGGTAATTTTCGAATAAATCCTACCGTGTCTGAAAGCAAGAAAGGTAAGTTTTTAATGACTACTTTACGAACGGTAGTGTCCAGTGTGGCAAACAGTTTGTTTTCTACGAACACTTCGCTTTTTCCCACCGCATTCATCAAAGTGGATTTCCCTACATTGGTATAACCCACCAAAGCCACACGTACCATAGCACCGCGGTTGCTTCGTTGAATACCCATTTGTTTGTCAATGGTTTTGATTTTGTCTTTCAAAAGGGAAATACGATCACGCACAATACGTCTATCCGTTTCAATTTCAGTTTCTCCAGGACCACGCATTCCGATACCTCCTTTTTGACGTTCCAAGTGCGTCCAAAGTCCGGATAAACGAGGCAATAAATAAATACATTGTGCCAGTTCTACCTGTGTTCTCGCATAAGAAGTTTCGGCTCGTTGCGCAAAAATGTCTAAGATCAAATTGGTTCGGTCTAGAATTTTACAATCTATAATTCTAGAGATATTTTTTTGTTGTGAGGGTGTTAATTCGTCGTCAAAAATCACGGTTGAAATTTCGTTTTCTTTGACATACAAATTGATTTCGTCTATTTTTCCGGTACCCAAAAAAGTTTTGGGATTGGGCTTGTCCATTTTTTGCCAAAAACGCTTCACCACTTGTCCTCCAGCGGTAAAGGTTAAAAACTCTAATTCGTCTAAATATTCCGTTAGTTTATCCTCGGATTGGTTTTGAGTAACAATCCCAACGATGGCGGTTTTTTCGAAATTTAATACTTCTTTTTCTAGCATAACTTTGAATGAGCGACAAATTTAATCATTTGCTTTTACTTATCTCCATAAATCTGAACATCATCAATTTGAAAAGCCCCATCAAGGGTTACCGTTTTTCCAGAACCCGTATACCGAAAACCAATATTGACCTTTCCTGAGAACGAAGACAAGTCAATTCCGCCTGAACCCACAAATTGATACCAAGGCGTGGCTTGCATTGGTAATTTTGCCTTGAGCGGAATCCAGGTTGCAGCCGCCACATTTATTCCGTCAAAATCATTTGAAATAAAGAGGTCTAATGCGTTTAATGGCGAATCAACATCCAAGTGGTGTTGTGCTGCGCGGAACGTTAATAGTTCGTTTTTGTATTCGTCTAAATCAATTTTAGGAGTGATTAACCAACCAATATTGGAAGTTACTTTGGTTCCGCTAATAGCATATTCGGCACAACCATTACCAGAAAAAACTGCGCCTTGCCAGTACAAACTCCCTGCTTGAACACTATTGATCCAGCCTGCCAAGTTGATGTTGGTATTGTTTTCGACAGTTTCAAAATTTTCAATAAAAAAAGGAGAACTTCGTTTCCCGTTTAAATTGACGTCTTTTTCAGAGCGAGCCACTAATTGATAATCGGTTCCGTATTTTGTCAAAATTCCCTTTACTGTTCCGCTGCCAACAGGAATTTCTTTGGTTGAAAAATCTGCAAAATTACTAGTTCTAAAATAGATTTTGTTGCCTAATTTATCTTCTAAATTCCAGTTGGTGCCCCCGCCGACATCATTGCTGCTTTCATAATAATGCCTTCCCATAGCGTCAGCTGAGAATTGTACATCGGTTACTTCCACCAAGGTATTGAGGTAGGAATCGTTCATCAATTCACCTATTGTAATCTCTTTGATTAATGCGGCTTCGCTCAGTTTGGTGCAAGAGGCAATTAGTACTTTTTTATATACATTTTGCGAAAGCCGTCCCACTCCTCCTTCGTTAAATGAACTGACATAAATGTTGCCAATACGCAGACCGCCATAATATATATCCGTGTATTGATCTTTGAGTTTTATGTACACTTTGTTGCCTAAGCGGTAATCAATGTAGGTATTACTTACATCAACCGGCACACTAAATCCAATGGCCGGTTGTGTGGTAGTTGCCAATGTTTGAAAAGAAATAGTTTTGAAGAAGTTGCCATTTTCGTCTGTCGATACTACATATGCCTCAATAATGTCATCGTATTTGTACTGTGTTACAATCGCATCGGCAGCATCACGAACCTGGGCTACGGTACGGTTTACGGTAAGATACGGTTGATTACATTCTAAGGAAGGAAGCGCGGGTTCCTCTTGTATACAACTTGTGAAAAGCAATATCAGTACAACACAAAACCGGGGATTTAAAAATCGAAGTTTCATCATAATTTGGGATTTATAAGTTAATAGACAAGCTTACAAAATAGGTTCTTCCGTAGCCATAAAAATAGTTGTTGCCAAAGTTGGGTGTTCCGCTGGAAACGTCTTGGTTTCGTTGCCTAAAATTGGCATTTCGAGCTTGTTCGAAACCGCCTGTTTTAAAAGTAGTGTTCAATACATTGTTAATGCTACAAAACAAATTCAGGTTCTTTTTGAAAATCCGCCACGACTTCCCTCCGACAAGATTTAACAGCATAACAGGGGCCAGCTCTTCTTGTTGTAGCAAGACTTTCGCTCGTTCTTTTGTGGCTTCTGGAAAAGGAAATCCACTTGCTGGATTGGTAAAAAACACAGATGTTCTAGCAATAGGAGAGATATCAATGAAGCGGCCAGCCAAATAATTCATATTAGTGCTCACCCACCAATATTTTGGATTTCGGTATTCTAATCCAAATGAATAGGCCTGTTGAGGCATCCCGGCTTGGCGGTAGTTTTTGAGGGCGGCTTTACCAAAATCAAAAACAGGCAAGCTGTTTTCGGCAGACGCTTTTGCATCGTTGGTAATGGTTACATTGGGATTACTCGCATAACGATATTCACCAAAACCCGCCGCTAAAGTAGATTTTAATGTAGGGTTCATTTGGTATTCCCAACTTAGTTCGGCTCCCCAATTGGTTTTATCCAAATGAGTTAATGTTTGGCTTACAAAAGCATTGGTGCTAGAACTACCTGTTCCATTGTCAAAAATTCCTTCGGCGTAAAAAAACGAGGTTTCGGTTGCCTTTTTAATTAGGTTATAATAGCCCGTGAGTCTCATTTTTAGCTTTGGCGAACGATAGATATAACTCGCGTCCAAACTGCTATTGCTCTCACTTTCTAATCCATCTACCACCGAATTATTGAGTCTCGAATTGGGAAAAACAGCTCTCAAATTTGGGGCTTTGGAAGCGTGGGAGCCATTGAACAGTAGCAATTGTTTTCCCGATAACTTCCAAGTCAGACCGCCTTTAAAACCAAAATTTTCAAACCGAATTATTTGGCTTTTGCCAAAGGAATTGGTTGGATAAATTCCGTTTCTATACAACCCTTCTCGTTGATAGGACGAAGTCGAATACTCCTGAGCCAAGTAAAAATCAACTTTTTGATATCGAAATTGGAATTGGGAAAAACCTACTAATCGAGCAGCCATTACATTAAAATTATAGCCATAAGCATCGCCTACTTTTACTCGTCGATTGGGCTGGTTCAAATCGGTTTGCGCTTGATCCCCTTTGTAAAACAGATCGACATCTTCAAAATACAATCCGCCTAATAAATCTAAAACATTTTGGTAGTTATGGGAGTGTAATTTATGAAATGAAACTCCTGCAGTAAGCCGAATATTTTCTTTTAAATCGGTATTCAAGAGCGCATTGAAAGCTAGGGTTTGATCGTCTGTTCGGTCTTCGTAAAGAATGTACTTGCTTTGGGTGGGTTCATACCCTACAATTTTTCCATAGGCGTTTATAATTGGAGTTTGGTTGGCTTTATAAAGCGCTTCCCAATCCATTTGCGGCTGTGCCAAAAAAAGCGATTTACTAATTGCCGCATTCGCCAAGTCGGGCGTAAAAGCCCCCGAAAATTCCCCCTCATCTTTGGCGTATAATGAACTAAAGTAACTGGGCATTTTTTGGTAATGAGAGGGAATGGGGCTGTTGGTGTTTTGATAGTCAATGGCGCTATTGCCGATTTTTCCAAATTGATACAAAACACCCAAATTAAGTTGGGTGACAGCATTAATTTTGAAATAATCATTCAGCATGAACACGGGTTCCTCTACAGTTTTAATTCTAGAATTCCGTTGTTTTCCATTTTGAAAACCCCAATACGAATTGTAGTGCAGTGAAGTTAATGCCGTAACCTCATCGGTATTGGGAGAATTTTTCCCACGGAAATTTGGGGTGAAAAAAGCAGTAAAATTAATTGAATTCCTTTTGGTAAGTTGCTTTTCTATACTGACGAAAATCGAATTGGCGTCATAGCTAGTGCCGTCAAAATAGCCTTCTTTAGCGTAGCGTTTTCCGGCTGAGAAAACCAATGCCCAGCCTTTCTCATTCATCCCAGAGGCATAGGTAAACATAGTTCGTCCGCGGTAATTGGTATTGGCTCCCGAAAAAGAGATTCGAGTTCCTTTTCGATACGCCGAAGCTTGAGTGCTCATGTGTTGTGAGCCTGAAATGCCACCAAAAGCATAATCCGAAGGACTAGTGCCAATGGCTATTTCTTGGTTGCGCAACACTTCATTGATACCGCCCCAATCGCTCCACTGAGGCCTGCCATAATGCATTTTGTTTAGGACGAAGCCATTCATCAATAGTTGGGCATATTGGCTATCGAGACCCCGCATTCGAAAACGAGCTTGCCCCCAATTGAATGCGGCCGCTTGTTGAAACGCATCTTTAGAAGCGAGTAATAATCCCGAACTATTTTCAGCACCACCGTTGTCATCGTTCAAATCATTTTCTATAATTGAAATGACGGCTGCTTGTTGAATTGATTCATCATCTTCTTCCAAAGGAATCGTGCCCAAGTCAATTAGTTGGTTTTTCAAAATGGGCACTGAAATTAACTTGTCTTTGTATCCTTGATTTCGAAACAGCAGGAATTGGGCGCCTTCTATAGTTGTTTTGAATTGGAATTTTCCATCGGAAGAGGTCAGTTGCAGGAGATTTGTATTTTGAATACTAACTACAACAGCGACTAATGGGATTTGTGATTTTGAATCCACTATTTTTCCAGAAATAACCGCTTCTTTTTGAGCAAAAAGCATACACGGGCACATCAGAAAAAACAGCTTGGGGCAGAAGTTTTTCATTCGATTTGGGATTTAAAAATAAACGAAACTTCTCAGAACAATTAGGGCATTACTGTTTTGAAAAGCAATTACTTACAAAAGGGGACTTTTGTATTTTCTCCAATTTGAAGTTAAAAATAATAAATTTTTTTATACTAGTTTATTTTCTCAACACATCATACTTCGTAAATCGCACTTCTAATTTACTCTGCCGTTTTGATTTTGGACACCATAAACGAGATGAAAACCCCAAAAACGCCAATGAAAGCAAAAGAGAATTGCAATCCAAACGCTTCGGCGATGTAGCCAATAATTGGCGGTCCCATTAAAAAACCCAAGAAACTTACGCTTGAAACGGCAGTTAAAGCCTCGCCAGTAGGAATTTCAGGATGCTTGCCAGCAATACTGTAGAGCGTAGGAATAATAGTGGAAACGCCTAGTCCCACAAACATAAACGCTATGGTACAAGGGATTATATAAGGGAAAAATACGGCTGTAAATAATCCTGTTGTTATGACTACGCCACTGATTTGCATGACTCTTTTTCGCCCAAATTTTTGAATGAATCGATCTCCTAAAAAACGACCGCTAGCCATCATAATCATAAACGAAGTATAACCCAAAATCACTAAGGGTCCAGGAGCTTTGACTACATCTTTGAAATACACCCCGCTCCAGTCAAACATGACGCCTTCGCTTGCCATACAGCAAAAACCGATGATGCCCAACCACAGTAATAATTTATCCGGTTTTTTAAATCCTTTTTCTTTTTTGGGCTGTGGTTTTTCGACTGCTTTGATGAGGTATTTGATATTGAATGAAATCAGCAATAAAACAAAAACGCCCACACAAACAAAATGCTGAAAAGGCGTCAATTCCAATGCCAACATTCCGAGTCCAACAAAGGCACCAGTAAAACCTGCCAAACTCCACATGCCATGGAACGAAGACATGATGGTTCTTTTAAACAAGCCTTCGGTATAGACCCCTTGGGTATTTACAGAAATATTAGATAAGTTGCCAAAAACCCCAAAGAAGAACAAGCCTAAGGCCAGCACCCATGGATTGGAAGCCAAACCTAAGTTGGCCAAACTTATGGTGTACATGATGATTGCAAAAAGAAGCGTATTGTGGCTACCAAAACGAGTGACTAATTTTCCTGAAAACGGCATCATAGCCAATTGGCCTACAGGAACGGCAAAAAGAACAGACCCTAAAGTAGCTTCGCTTAGATGCAAAGTAGTTTTAATATCCGGGATACGGCTGGCCCATGAAGCAAAACACAATCCCATTCCGAAGTAGAAAGACCCCACTCCCAAACGGATTCTGTTTAGGTACGACGCCTTGGCCTCGCGGTAGGTTTTTTTGTATTTCCCTTTGCCTTTGAATCGGCCTAAAAAGTTTAAATCAATCAAAATGGTGTTTTTAGGGTTTCATTGTGTCAAAAATACAAAAACGCCGGATTCAAAAGCGATAAATTTGGAACGCCCCAGAATTACAACGTTATTGTTTATAATTTTTTTAGTCCCAGGCAGGTACAGAAAGGAGTTAAGCGATTCGTTGTATTTATTTTGAATGTCCAAACCAATATTGAATGATGAAAGCAGAAACACACCCCTAACCCCTCTCAAGAGGGGAATATGTAGGATTTGTGAATTGTATATCTAACCTATTGCAATTACTTTTTGCTCTGCATTACTTTGTAGGGCAGCTTCAATAATTTGCATGACATTGGCACCTTCTTGCGCTGTTACCGGTTCGGGTTTGTTTTCTACTATCGAATGGTATACGCCGTCAAAATAATCGTAATAATTGCCTTGCAGCGTTGGAATTTTTTCGCGTAAGATATCTCCGTTTGCCTCCGTATGCAACAACCCTTCTTTCTCTTTGGGCTCGGTTCCCCAAGTCGTTAGGTTGGGTTTTTTTCCGAGTTTTAATTCGTCTTCTTGAACATCGCCACGAGACTTTAAGAAAGACCCTTTTTTGCCATGCAGCACAAAAGAGGGATTGGCTTCGCGCACAAAAAAACCCGCTTTAAGTCGCACTCTTTTGTCTGAGTAATACAACAAGATGTCAATGTAATCGTCTACGATGGAATTTTCTCGAGTAATGCGTATATCGGCAAAAACGCTATTGGGCATGCCAAACAAACACAAGGCTTGATCGATTAAATGCGGGCCTAAATCTTTTAATATTCCAGCGCCAGCATTGGCGGTTTCTTTGTGGGTTTTTGGACTTAAAATGGGGTTGAAGCGGTCAAAATGGAATTCAGCTTCTACTATGTCTCCCAAAACCTTGTCCTGTACTATTTTTTGAACCGTTTTAAAATCGCTATCCCAACGGCGGTTTTGAAAAACAGCTAGTTTTAACCCTTTGGCTTTAGCCAAATTAGTTAATTCCTGAGCTTCCGCAAGAGTCGTTGTAAATGCTTTTTCGACCAAAGCATGTTTGCCAGCTAACAAGACTTTTTTGGCATATTCAAAATGCGTTCCTACTGGAGTGTTCACCACGATTAATTCGGCATCCGATTCTAAAACCGACTCTAAACTTGTATAACTCTTAACGTCTGGATAATCCAATTGAATCAATTTTTTGCTTCTTTCCCAAGAACCTAGTAATTCAAATCCTGGGTGAAGATTCAAAAATGGTGCATGAAAGACTTTGCCAGACATGCCGTAAGAGAGTAGGGCGGTTTTGATTTTTTGCATGATTTTTTGTTTTGAATGCGTATGCAAAGTAAAGTTTTTTTCTGCCGCGAAGGTGCACAATCGATAAGATTTTAGTAAATCGGGATCCGAAAATCGGGATTCGCGATTCGAAAATAGGACTTTGCAAATCGAATTAACAAACTTTTAGCAGCCTATGGGTTTTTAAAGTATTTGAAATAGAAAAGAAAACCCTATTTTTGTGCATCAAAATTAGAATTAAACCCACAATATGGACATAGTTATCAAGCTTTCACAATTTTTAATGAGCTTATCATTACTGATTATTTTACACGAATTAGGACATTTTATCCCAGCCAAATTATTCAAAACAAGAGTAGAGAAATTCTACTTGTTTTTTGATGTTAAATACGCTCTTTTAAAGAAAAAAATTGGCGAAACCGAGTACGGAATTGGATGGTTGCCTTTGGGTGGTTATGTGAAAATTTCAGGCATGATCGACGAAAGCATGGACAAGGAACAAATGGCTTTGCCACCACAGCCATGGGAATTTCGTTCGAAACCGGCTTGGCAACGTTTGATTATTATGTTAGGCGGAGTAACGGTGAATTTTATTTTGGCCTTTATTATTTATATCGGGATGGCTTTTGTATATGGAGATATGTTTGTGGCTACAGCCGATTTGAAAGACGGGTTGTTAATTGAAAATCCAGTGATGCAAAAAGCGGGGTTTCAAACTGGAGATAAAATTCTGGCGATTGATGGGGAACAAGTAGTGAAATTTGACAACCAAATGAATGCCAAAATTGTAATGGCAAAACAAATGTTGATTGAAAGAAACGGAGACCGACAAACGATTACGATGCCGGTTGATTTTGTAGATCAATTGTCTAAAATAGAAAAAGGTTCTTTGGCAACTATACGTATGCCGTTTGTAGTAGGAGCTGTTTCAGAGGGATCCAAAAACACGACTTTGCAACCCAAAGACATTGTGTTGCGTTTGAACGAAGAGCCAGCAAAATACATGGACCAAGCCAAAACTATTTTGGAAAAGAACAAAAACAAGTTGATTGTAGCTGGAATTTTGAGAAACGATCAAGAAATGCAAGTACCAGTTCAGGTCAATGCTGATGGAAAATTGGGAGTGCAAATCGGTGCTTTGGATTTAGAATCCTTAGAAAAATTAGGGTATTATAAAGTGAGCAAACAAGAGTTTGGTTTCTTTGAATCATTCTCTGTGGGTATTCAAAAAGGAACAGATCAATTAGTGGGCTACGGCAAGCAATTGAAGATGATTTTCAATCCAGAAACTAAAGCCTACAAACAAGTGGGAGGTTTTGCCGCCATATTTAATATTTTCCCAAGTACCTGGAGTTGGGAAGTGTTTTGGAACATTACGGCTTTGTTATCGATCATGCTTGGGGTTATGAATTTATTGCCTATTCCGGCTTTGGACGGAGGACACGTAATCTTCTTGTTGTTTGAAATCATTAGTGGTAAAAAACCGAGTGAAAAATTCTTAGAAAATGCTCAAATGGTTGGTATTGTTTTACTTATCAGTTTGTTGTTGTTTGCCAATGGGAATGATATTTACAAAGCAATTGTAGGCAGGTAATTTTTTTTTAAAATTTACAGCTAATTATTTGCGAAAAACAATTTTTGCCCTATATTTGCACCGCTTTAAAAGTGAAATACACTTTCCTCCTTAGCTCAGTTGGTTAGAGCATCTGACTGTTAATCAGAGGGTCCTTGGTTCGAGCCCAAGAGGGGGAGCAACAATGATAAGGGTTTCAAGATTTATTTCTTGGAACCCTTTTTCTATGCGCAAGATTTGAGCAAGGTTTTACTGTCTTCCAACAAGAATTGGAGTAAGATTATCGATTAAAATTATATTGATTTATTAGAAATTGTTAGTTATAAACCCTCCATAAAGACTTTTATATTTCTTATAACCTTGAATAAGCTTCCGATTATTGAAAGGTTTATGAATATAGATATTACTTCCCAAAGGAACCCCCTATGATAATTCTAAAACCGATAGCTCTCCACGCCTAAAAATGTTAAGAGTAGATTTTTAAGTGGGTTAATTTGTGAAAATGAGAAAGTCTATATACTAATTAGCAAGAGATTTAATTATATTTGAAATAATATATGACGACAGTCGTAAAAATGTGTCCAATATCGGGTTGCTTTGTATGATTTTATCATACCGATATACTAGTTATCGGCTATTCTAACAGCGACCGTACAAACTTCAACAGAAGTACAACAAATAGAAAATAATTTGTAACTTTGACCGTTTTTAAAAGAGAATGACAAAAAAGTTTCACATATTACTCGTCATCTTGACACTTGGTTTCTTTGCGACGCCAACGCTGACTTATGCTTGTGGAACAAAATCAACAAAAACAGAAAAATCTTGTTGCAAAAAATCAGAAACCGAAAAAAATAGCAAAAAAGACTGTTGCAAAAATCATAAGTCTAAAAGCGACAAAGACAAAAATAGTTGTAACGGAAAATGCAATAATTCAAATTGCAGTTGCCCAACAAATCATTGTTCTTTTGCATTACCATTTTGGACTGAAACAAAAGTAAAAACCTACTTTGCTGAAAGCAAAAAAATAAAAAATTACTACAACGAAAACTATCTTTCTGATGGTTTTAAATCCATTTGGACACCGCCTAATATAGGCTAATTTCTTACCTTGACACCAGAGGTCTGTCTAATCGAAAGCAAAAACATTGCTTTCAAAATCAATTATTTATCAAAGTTTAAATTTTCAAAAAATGAAATCAATAAAAATATTGATGGCAATATCTGTATTGCTATCGTTCACAGCGTGTAACGCTCAAATCAAAAACGCTAAAACCGAAAGCGTAAAAATATACGGTAATTGTGGTATGTGTGAAACAACCATTGAAAAAGCAGGAAATAAGAGTAAAGTTGTCAAAGTAGATTGGAATAAGGACACCAAAATGGCAACCATCACTTACGATGCAAAGCTAACCAATCCAGACGAAATCTTGAAACGCATAGCATTGAGTGGTTATGATAGCGAAAAATTTCTTGCCCCAAATGATGTGTATGCAAAATTGCCTGATTGTTGCCAGTACGAAAGAAAAGCACAAACAGTTGCAAAAGTTGAAACACCAAAAACGGAGGTGAAAGAAGACCATTCGACACATAACCATTCGGCTATGACAGAAACAAGGCAAGATGTTTCACAACTCAAAGCCGTTTTTGACAATTATTTTGCCGTAAAAGATGCCTTGGTAAAAACTGACGGAAATACTTCATCTACCAAAGCAAAGGAGTTGCTTACTGCAATCAATGCCGTAAAAATGGACAAATTAACCACCGAAGAACATACCGTTTGGATGAAAGTAATGAAAGATTTGGCTTTTGATGCTGAACACATTGCAGACACAAAAGATGCCTCACACCAAAGAGACCATTTTATGCCCCTTTCAGAAAATATGTACGCTTTAATCAAAGTTTCCAAAACCGAAACACCTACTTACTATCAATTTTGCCCAATGGCAAACGATGGAAAAGGTGCCAATTGGCTGAGCAAAGAGAATGCAGTTAAAAATCCATATTACGGCTCTCAAATGCTTACTTGTGGTAAAGTAGTTGAAACAATTAAGTAAAAATATAGGGTAGCCGAAGGCTACCCTATTAATAATTTTAACGATGAAATTCTTAAAATGGATAATCAAAAAAATATTTATAAAAAACTGTTGCCGATAGCAATATTGCTATTGACAACTACAAATACATTCGCCCAAAAAGTAGTACGTTATGACCTATATGTAAAAGATACTTTGGTAAATTTTGCAGGGAAAGAAAAACGAGCTATTGCGGTAAACGGACAAATTCCTATGCCAACTTTGACTTTTACCGAAGGCGACACAGCGGAAATTCACGTTCATAATTTGCTCAAAGAAGAAACTTCTTTGCATTGGCACGGTTTATTTTTACCCAACAAAGAAGATGGTGTTCCCAACCTTACGCAAATGCCAATTAAGCCAAACACTACCCATATTTATAAATTTCCAATAATACAAAATGGTACACATTGGTATCATTCACATTCAGGATTACAAGAGCAAATTGGAATGTATGGCAACTTTGTAATGCTTAAAAAAGCAGACGATAAAACATTTAGAAATGGAATTGATGATTTACCGACCTTACCAATAGTTTTAAGCGAATGGACAAACGTAAAACCTGAAAACATTCACAGAATGTTGCACAATGCCAACGATTACCCTGCGTTGAAAAAAAATTCCGTTCAGAGTTATGGCGAAGCCATCAAAGCAGGACATTTTAAAACCAAACTCAAAAACGAGTGGAAAAGAATGTTGGCAATGGATGTAAGTGATGTGTATTATGAAAAAATATTGATGAACGGTAAACCCAGTTCTGACTTAAAAAGCATTGACGGCAAGGAATTAAAAGCAGGCGATAAAGTTCGTTTAAGAATTTCAAATGGTGGTGCATCTTCCTATTTTTGGCTTACGTATGCAGGTGGGAAAATTACCGTAGTTGCCAATGATGGCAACGATGTAGAACCTGTGGAAGTGGATAGGTTAATTATTGCCGTTTCTGAAACTTACGATATTGTTGTAACTATTCCAGCCGAAAATACGGCTTTTGAGTTTTTGGCAACTACCGAAGACCGAACCAATTCAGCATCAATGTATATTGGTAATGGCATTAAGCAATTACAATCGCCCCAACCAAGATTGAAGTATTTTGAGGGTATGAAAATGATGAACGATATGATGAAAATGAATGGCGACCTTGACGATATGGGAATGAATATGAGCCTAAACCAAATGGATATGAATGTGGTAATGTATCCAGAAATTACAGGCGACAGCAAACCCAAACAAAGCGAAAACGACCCAAATCGCTACAATGCCAATGCTTTGGCAGATATTGTTACGCTGAATTATGCAATGCTGAAATCGCCAAATAATACTTCTTTGCCACAAAATGCACCAGTAAAAGAATTAAAGTTTGAACTCACAGGAAATATGAACCGCTATGTTTGGAGTTTAGATAATAAAGTAGTTTCAGAAACCGATAAAATCCTTATCAAAAAAGGCGAAAATGTTAGAATTGTGCTTTACAATGGCTCAATGATGCGACATCCAATGCACTTGCACGGACACGACTTTCGTTTGCTAAACGGACAAGGCGAAAATGCACCACTAAAAAACATTGTGGACATTATGCCAATGGAAACCGACACTTTGGAATTTAACGCCAATGTTGAAGGCGATTGGTTTTTTCATTGTCATATTTTGTACCATATGATGAGCGGAATGGGTAGAGTTTTTAGTTATGAAAATCAAGCACCAAATCCATTAATTCCAAATCCAAAATTGGCACAAAGAAAATTATTTGCAGATGATAGAGCATTTCATTTTATGGCTGAAAACGATTTTGCCACCAATGGAAACGATGGAATGGCAATGGTTCAAGGCACACGTTGGAGCATTGGGACAGAATGGCGTTTGGGGTACAACGACCATCACGGCTACGAAACTGAAACGCATATTGGACGATACATTGGAAAAATGCAATGGCTAATGCCGTTTATCGGTTTTGATTGGCGTTACAGAAAATTAGAAACCGATGCAATGGGAAATGTACACGGAGAAAAAAACCTTTTTGGACAAACCAACACCAAAGACAACAGACGCCAGTTTAGTTTAGGAGTTGCCTATACTTTGCCAATGCTTGTAGTTTTACAGACCGAAATTTACCACGATGGGAATTTAAGAGTACAACTAATGAGAGAAGATATTCCAATTTCAAAAAGAGTTAGAGCATCATTTATGGTAAATACCGACAAAGAATATATGGCAGGTTTGCGTTACATTGTAAACAAAAACATAGGATTAACAACACATTACGACAGCGATATGGGACTTGGTTTCGGAGTATTTTTAAACTACTAAACCAACAAAAAAACGGACACGGACGAAAGAAGAACAGCCGATAACAAGGGTTTTGCAAAATTGGGGCAGAAGTGCTAAATTTAAGCATTGGTAATTCTAATGAACATTTGTGCTAAATTGAACATTTGTGCCTTGAATGCCCCAACTTCGCAAAGCCCCAAACCGTTATGCGTCACCCTATGAGCGACCGTGCTAACATTGAAACGAAAGAAAATGAAACAAACAATTATTCTCATATTGACACTCGGACTGTTTTCTTGTAACCAAAAGACAGACAAAGAAACTGCACAAGGCGATTGGATTAAAGGAACAGAAACAGAGCAAATCAAGACCATTGAAAAACAATTTCGTGGCTTTGACAATGCAATGGTTGAAACAGGTTATCGTTACCAAGAATTGTATTGGGCTGGACAAGACCAAAACTGGGAATATGCCGACTATCAAATTGAGAAAATTAAAAAAGAAATATTAACTAACCAAAATATACAAATTACAAGAAAGGTGTCAATTGACACCTTTTATACATTTAGAACAATCTCTAATTTAAAGTAAACTCCTCATTCAAACCTTTGTATTTTTCATAGTCTTGCACCAACCTTCCAACAATTTTGGTTAAAGTTGATACATCACCAACAAGTCCAATTGTATTAGGTTTGGTGTCGTGCTCTTTACATAGTTTATCAAAGAAGTGATTCACGTATTGTTTTACATCTTCATTTATATCTATTGAGTTCTCTCCTATCTCAGTAACGAAATGGAACATCAAATCGTCTTTCTCTACGTTGGATTGATTTGTTTCTTGAATCATGGTCGCAACGGTTTAACTAATTCAGTTATTAATTTTTCGACCTGACTTTCAGTTAAGATGATAACCGTTCTGTTTTTTGTAAGTTTTTTATTTGTTTTCATATTGTTGTTTAACAATAAATATCACTAAATATAGCTATGTAGAATAAGTGAATTATTTAACTATATTTGACTTTAAAGTAAAAACAAAATTAATAATGAAAAATTTTTTTACAGCAATTGCATTGTTTTTGGTTACTATTTCATTTGCACAATCAACCGCCTATCATTCAGATAAGAAGCTTAGTAAAACAACTGTTGCAGGAAAATGGTTTAATTCAGGAGCTAAGCAAGACATGTTAATTATGGTACCCGTCAATACAGTTAGTTATGCAAAAGTATATCGCGAGATGAAAAAGGCTTTAGATTTTTACGGCTTACAATTTGACGAACCATTTGAAGATGAATCAGTTATATCATCACTTTGTAAATCAGTTGAAGATTTTGAAATGATGGATTTAACAATTAAAACGGATAGTAGCGAAATCAGAATGAATTGGAAAAGTGATTTAGTTTTTATATCGTGGGTTTGTACTAAGGAAGGTTATTCGATTGCAATAACAGAAAAATAATTATTTAGAAAAATATTTTATGAAGAAGTTACATTGGTATTTTGTTGTGTTAGGTGGTTTATGTGGGTTTTTACTGTTATCAATTTCAATTAGCGGTAATGAATCTGCAGAGGATACAAATGTGTTTTTATTGATGGGTTTATCTTTTTCAGTTATTCCATATTGTATTGCTAAAGCAATTGATGAGATTAAAAAAGGGTAATTTAAATTATTCATAAAAATTATATGAAATGAAAAAAATATTTGTGGTTTCAACTTATATCTTACTAATAACATCAGGGTGTGGTAATGATAAATTACCCTCAAATATTGCATCTATTCTTATTACCGAACAATCTAATTTAGATGAACTTAATAGAGTAGATAGCTTGATAATATCATTAAGTGATGAGGATATAAAAAAAATTTCAAAAGACAGTTGTTTTTCATTGTATTCGTCACATAATAACTTTCAAGAGTGGTATGACGAATCAAGTGAAGAATTAAAGGAAATTTTAAAAATCAATCCAACATATTCTGATTACACCGAGATAAAAAACAGGAAATACGAGTACGTTATAGAAAAAAACTTACGATGGGAGGAAGGGCCTAAGTTACTTATTGATAATTTAGATAAATTAAAAGAAAGGGGCCTTTCTTATTAATATTTAATAAGAATTTGTGTCCGCGAATCAATAATTAAAATATATTCGAAACAAATGAAAAAAATAATATTAGGAATTTTAATAGTTGCATTTAGTGGTTGTAAACAGGAAGAAAAACAATACACATTAGAAGAGCAAATAAAAATAGACAGTTTAAAAGAAATTATCTTAAAGGAAGCCGAAAACAAAGCATACAAAGACAGTATTGCCGGTTGGAATTATGAAACCAAAACTAACAAAATGACCGGCACTAAAGACTTGTTTTGTACCGTTCAAAGTAATGAAAGTTTAAATTTAGATTTTCCTTATGACGGGGTTAATTATGGAGGGATAACAGTTCGTAGAATGAACGGTGAAGTAGATATAATTATATCAATAATGAAAGGTCAAATATCTGGCGGTTATGAAAATGAGTATTTTAAAGCACGTTTTGATGACGGGAAACAAATGACTTTTTCATATTTGAGTCCATCAGATAATTCAACTGAATCAATTTTTGTGGAAAACAGTAGTAAATTTTTAAAAAAATTACGAACCTCAAAAAAAGTATTAATTCAATTACCATTATATCAGAACGGGAATCAAATATTAGAATTTAATACGCAAGGACTAAAATTCAATTAATTTAATAAAACAGAATATGGCAAATCCAAAAGATATTTTGGTAATTACTACAGGAGATTCAGAAGGTTTAAAAATTAAAAAATATCTAAGACCTGTTTCGGCAAATATTGTTGCTGGTACAAATTTATTTAGTGATTTTTTAGGAGGGTTCTCTGACGTTTTTGGAGGTCGGTCAGATTCATATCAAAAACAATTATCGTCTCTTTACAATGAAGCAATTGAACGAATTAAACACAATACTCATGAAATAGGGGGGAACTGTGTTATAGGGTTGAGTATTGACATGGATGAGATTTCAGGTAAAGGAAAATCTATGTTTATGTTAACCGCAATTGGAACGGCAGTAATTATAGAGAAAGAAGAAAAAACAATTGTGAAATCCAACCAAAAAGAAAGATTTCAAAATGTTGGAGTGGAAAGAATAAACAATCTTAGAAAAAGGAATGAAATTATTGATAAAGCCAAAAATAATCGACTTGCTTTCGATAATGAAGTGTGGAATTTTATAATTTCAAATCAAGTTTATGAAGTTTTCCATTTTATAATTGAAAAGCATTCAAAGGTTATTGAAGAGTTTCAAATTTATGTTGATAAATATGAATCGTTTAATAAAAACTTCTTAAGTTTTGTAGATTCTTTAGATGATTCAATAAGAATTAATTTAATTTATGAATCTATCGAAAAGTTGGAGAACCAACAAGTGTCACTTTATTTAACTAAGATAATTAAAGAATTAAATTTATTGGATTTTGAAAAAGTTATACAATTACTCAATAGCACAGATTTTTTAAAGAATAAAATAGGAGTAAGAGTATCCACTTATGACAAACCGTTTTTTAATAAAGGAGATATTGATTCACTAATTCAAATTAAAATTTTACTAACAGAAAAATTCAAAGAACGTGGTGAAAGAACAATCAAGAAACAACTATTATCTACAAAAGAAAGAGAAGTTTGGGATTGTGAATGTGGTAATAAATCAAATGAGATTGAAGAGAATTGCGGAACTTGTCACAAAGATATTTTTGGATTCCACAAAGATGAGTTTAAACCTATTGAGGTAGTACAAATTATTGAGCAAAAAATCGAATTGATTAAAGAATTTATAGAATAAATTTATTTCTAAGTTTTCAATTCTATGCTTAGATTGGTTTTAATTAAAGGTGTCAATTGACACCTTTTTTTATTTTCAAAAAAACAGAAAAATTTTTAAAACGGTTATTTCTAATAAAAGTCAATTTGCAGAGAAAAATTGGAGAAATTTCGCAAAGACCATTAACGGAAGTTTAGAACACCTAAAACTCAATTATTTAAGGGTAGATACGGGAGGGGGGAAGGGGGAGTCATTTGCGGATTAAGTTTTCGTCTCAGGTCCATGCGCAATTGCGCTAAACCAACAATCCATTTGGAGTGAAAGTGCAGCAGAAATATTACCCCATTAAATTCTTAAACTATCATATACAGACATTACTTCACGTTCACGGATTCCCAAATAGTTTTTGGTAATTGAAATACTACTATGACCAAACAACTCCATTAGAAGCACCACAGATTCATTAGAGAAGTTATTTAACTTCAACACACGATTACCCAAAGTCTTCCTGAAGAGGTGTGAACTTATATTACCTTCACACTCCACACCGTATTGTTTGAAAATCATTTTCAAGTTGACGTTGACCCATGATTTGTCAATTGGTTTAGTTCCGTATCGGTTTACAAAGATGTATTGGTTATTATCGGTGACACCCATTTGGATTTTGATTCTTGAGATAATACTTCTCAAATCAGGGTTGATTTTGATTTTTCGGGTCTTCTTAGTTTTTTGTTCTACTATTATTAGGTATTCGTTCCCTTCAAATTGAGAAAATCGAAGCTGCAACAAATCAGAGATTCTAAGACCCGTGAAAACCCCTGTTGAAATTAAAAGACAGTACTTGTAATTTTTGTCTCTCTCCAATTTTGAAATTAATGATTTAAATACGTCCCAATCTAATGATGTGGTTGTTGTTTTTTGTCCTTTAAGCGACATAATTTTTAAATTTAAATTTACTACGCTAAAAATACCGCTGCAACTTATACTTTGCCGCATTTTTATAGCTAAGAAAAAGCTAAAATTTCACCACACTATAACAATACCGTTGCAACCCTTATTGGCACTATGATTGACTGATTTGGGTTGCTTATACTTCATACTTAAAGTATAAGCAACTCATTTCAAGGAATAATTAAAACTCCCTTCCACTTCACTTGGTGGTCAATATCCCAACAGTGAATTAGTATTCTTATTTTGTACAATAATTTGAGGTGGCGTTATCGGTATCGACAATTTCACATGAAACAGAGATTCAAATTATATATGTGTCTCTTACGATAAAGAAATACTAAAACCTACCCAAGAAACACGATAAAATAATAATTTGTGGGGCAGATTTCGTTTTGTCAACTTTAAAGTATATATTTTTTTAAAAGCAAAAGATGAAACAAATTAGAATCCCATCCAACATTGATTATGACCAATTATTTTCTAAAATCGAGGGTAAAGAGATTTATAAAAAAGAAATGATTGATGCAACATATGTGGTGCTTTCATTTCTTTATCCTTCCAAAAAATACCTCAAGGCAACAATTGGTTTTGAAGGGTTTAAATCCATTAATAATGTTGAGATAAACAAAATTACACGAAACAGATTTGGAATGGTTAAAAATCTTCTAATGAGTCAGGGTTCCCATTCTTCAGGAGCTATTCTAATTGAAAATGAGAAATACCAACCCGGTATAAAATCTATGTCCTACAAGTTAAATGATGAACTATTTTTAAATCCTGGAGAGAGATGGGTTGTATTGGGTTCAAACGCTGAAATGCGATTGCTAAAATACGAACAGGGAGGTATCATTAAATTAGAAGATTTCAAATCAAAATATCAATTTCTACTTGACCAATATAAATCCAATATAACAATAGAACGAGGTGCATTTGATTACGTTAATAGTCTTAAATCATTACTTCTTGAGAGGGTGGATAAATTTGATGGTGATAGGGATGAAATGACCACACAAGTTAATGATGCTATAAAGGGAATGAATTCTAAGATTCGTTCAATTCAAAAGAGGAGTTTTAGACCTACAGTATCCATGATTAATCATAGATTGAATTCTGTAATTACTAATCTCAATAGCGAACTCAGATACTATTTAAGAATAAATGGTAATAGAATAGTTGAAGTGGATTTGAAGGGTTCTCAACCTTATGTATTAGGTTCTATTCTTACTGATAGTTTCTTTACCACTGGTGTTACTAATGATTTTAGTTTTACTAGTATCTATCCTCAGTTATATAATCAACTTAATTGTATAGGTATTAAATCTACTACTGATATTACTTCTCTTATTGGTAATTCCCTATATAATAATAAAGAAGGTTTCCCCATGTACTTTATGTCTGGCGGGTTAGATTATTGTCATGAAATACAATCCTATCGTAATCTACCTTTCAATGAAGGATTCTATTCACATCTTAATAATATTTGTTTGAACGGTGATTATGAACTTCAAAAGGTAAAAAACGACGTAATGTTATTACTCAATCTAAAGGACTTAAAGAAAAGAAAGAACATCCACTTAATTGAACAATTCAAAAATCACTTTCCCAATATCAATTTGTTCATTGAGAGTTTAAATAATTTTAAAAGTTTTAAAGCTGCAGTTGCAATTCTACTTCAAAGGTCAGAGTCTTATTTGTTTTTACGAGTGGGTTGCAAAGCGGTAAATGAACGATTACCCGATGTACCTTTCCTGACTATCCATGATTCGATACTGATTGAAGAACAGTATTCTGAAGTAGTTACTCCAATTCTGATGCAAAGTTTAAATACAATTACAGGCATAGAACCTGGAGTTAGTGTTAAAGCAATTCAAGACCCAATGGACACATTAGAAGCAGATATTGAGGAGATTTGGGGTGACTTATTAATAAACAAAACAAATAAATAAAAAAAATATCAAAATATTTGTAACAATGATATTTTTATTTATATCTTTGTACCCACAAAAGAATTCAATTATGAAAAATAATATTGCCAAGGGTGTTTTTACTGACCTAGTAGAGGGTTTTGGAAAGAAGAGTTCCTTCGAGATGTTTATGGACATAGATGAAATCTTGAAATTTAATATTGATGAACTTAAAATAACAAAAACAAAGGGAAGTTCTGTTGCGGCAAATCAATTAAATTTCTCCATCAAAGACAAGGTCCAAGAAAAATTAATCAATACTAAACAGGAGTACTCAAGAATTATCAGAAGTACAGAATTTAGAAAGATATTAGATAAATTAGTAGACATAGAAACTGAAATGATTCAAGCGAGGTGTTTTCTAAATATGGATGTTAAATTAGGTATTACTAAAAGAGTCATAAAAAGTGGTGAGAAAGTAGAGTATGTTATTGCAAGGGCACCTTTTTATAGACCTGGTTATGTACGTTCTGAATTGACTGTTTATATGGGAGGAACTCAAGAGCTAGGTAGCGATTTAGAGAAATTAAAAAACAACACTAAATTTATGTCAAACGCATACGAAGAGTTGAGAGACGTAATGATTAAGGAGATGAGATTGTAGTTTTATCTTATAAAAATATTAAGGGGTTCCAGAACCCCCTTTTTTAACACAAAATAAAATATCAAAAAATCTGTAACAATGAAACAATTAATTTTAAATTTAGAACAAATGGAAACATGTAGAAATTTTCAAAAAGTTATTAAAAACACTATTACTGTTGAAGTAGAAAAGATTGAGGAGCACACTTATCACAAAGAAATCTATGACCCGATGTCTGAAATTTTCTTTAGAGAATCTATCAAACGAACAAAAGGAGAACCTATAAACCCACCAGTAGTGGTATCGCCATTAATTGAAGGAGGGTGTTATCGTCTTGTGTCGGGTGCAGGTAGATTGGACACATTAATTAGTAACGGTATGACCGAAGTAGAGGTTATTTACATTGAAAATACGGATGAAATTCAAAACAGAAATCTAGTTGTCGACCTTAATAAACAACGTGTTAAAACGGGTAAGGAATTAAGAAATGAGTTTAATCATCATTGTAGAAATTATCCTGCTCAAAAAGGTATTAAGGATTACAATCGGTTAAAATTAATCTCAGATGAGACTTCTTACGCCGAAGAGCGTGTAAAGAAATTGATTCGTTTGGAGTCTGAGTTAGGCGGGACAGATTATGATTCACTTGTGACCAAAATATTTGGGGGAGAATTGTCTTTGCACCAAGGTTTAAAATTCTGTAACGTTTTGAAGAATCAATCAATCAAATCAATTACATCTGAAATTGTAGATAAATTGATTGAAAATGGTTGTGATTTTGACAGAGTGCTTGAATTGGGCGATAAATTGGATTTGACTAATAACTCAGAATTCGAGATTGCCACACCATTTCTAAAAAACGAAGAAAGTATCGAAGATTTTGAGGATACTATTGAGAAATTGAATAAAACTAAAGACACGGTTAATTCCTACGAAAATGGCAAAACCCCAGTAGTATTATTAAATCAGGTGAACGTCACCGAAAATACCATTTTAATGAGAGGTGATTCAGGTACGGTTGATTTAAAATCATTGGATAATAGAATAGCCAAGTTAATTGTAGGTTCATGTGAATACGGTTATGGAACAAAACGAAAACCAAGACCAAATGAAATTAATCATGAGGAGTTGTCAAAAATGTCACCTCAGGAGTTTGCTGCTTATACTGCAAAAATCTATCACAGATATTTGCCCTATTTGTCTAAAGATGGTTCAATTTATGTCATTGTATATGATTATAAATCTGAGGATTATACTGGATATTCTTGTTTTACTGAGTATTTTGTGATTGAGATGATGAAATTAGGGATGTTTCTTGTAGGCAGAAAATTGTGGGTTAAAACTAATCCATTAAGAAGACAATACAAGTACAAGGACGCGGTTGAAGGGTATGAATTTATTTACAGATTTTCTGCCAATCCAAGTGACCTTTTTACAAACCCATATTTGTTAATGAGAGAAGAAGCAGAAACAGTATACAAGATGACACATGGTTGTACGAATCACTCTAACAATCCTGAATCTAATCGTGGGGGTAAATATTGTCAGGCTAACATAAAAAAGGTTTTGAATACTTTAGACGAAAACTATTGTGAGGATATTATAAGAGGGAACGTTGGAAACCCAGGGGACTTTTTTAGAGAAGCTGAAAAAGTAAAACATACATCGACCTCACCTATATACCTTACCTCAAGCTTAATTCTTGAAGGGTCGTCTCCTGGCGATACGGTTATTGATATTTGGAACGGGGTTGGAAATTCCATGATTTCTTCATTATTACTTGGCAGAAAATATGTAGGAATAGAAATAGAAGAAAATTACTATAACCAAACTATTAAAAAGGTTATTGAAACAGAAAAAGTAATTAAGGATTATGATATAATGGGACAAATGATTCAGTTTCAAGAGTCAAGAACTGCTGCCTAAATTTTCTAATCTAAGTGGGTTTTAAACCCAATACCAAAAACTATAACGGAATGACTTTACTCACCTTTAATTCGGTGGGTCAGGGATTCTTTATTTCAAAATTTAATTAAAACCTCGTGGGTGGTATAGGTCAACCCGCAAAATTATTATGAAAAATTTTATTATTAAAAAAAATGGCAGTAACCTAGCGCCCATTTTTTTAAAACCTAAACCATTAACTATCATGTCAAGATACTTAACAGTAAAAATGTTATCGGAGTACCTACATATCTCCACCTCCAACATTTACAAAAGAATTACAGCTAATACCATTCCTCACATAAAGATGGAAAAACGAGTATTATTTGACAGAGAACAAATTGACCATTGGATGTTAAGTGGTTGTCAATGTCAATCTGAATTTCCAACCCTTAAATCAGCGTAAAAGTATGGCAACATTTACATTATTATTGGACACAAGAGTAAAGAAGAAGAACGACCAATACAATTTGTCGATTCGAGTTATTAATGGCTCTGAACAGATTTATTTGAATATTTCACAGATGAAATTGGAAAAGTACAATCAAATTTTTGTAAAAAAAGCAATGGACTCTATGAGTATTAGTTTTAGAGAATCTTGTAATGAGCTTCTTTCCAAAAGTGAGAGAATTTTTATGAGTATGAAACCTTTCGAGAAGCAGAATTTCAGAAAATTGTTTTTTGAAGAAGATGAGGAAGAATTCCAATCGTTAATGTTATCTGATTTGTTTGATAGGTTTGTTACAAATTATAATAATCTTAAACCACAAACTCAGAAACATTTTAGATACTCAAAATCAGTTTTTGAAATTTTCAATCCTGGAATGAGTGTTACAGAAGTGACATCAGTTTTTATTAATAGGTTTGTTAAAGAAAGAATAGAGTCGGGGGTTAGTCAAAGTGCCGTGAACTCTAATTTACGAGATTTACGTAGAGTGATTAACTATTTCATTAATGAGGAAAAAGTAATACCTGAATCGTATCAATATCCTTTCGGAAAAGGAGGGTATAGCATTCAAAATTTTTTCCCAAGAAAGTTGGTAATGACTAATTCAGAGATTGCCAGTGTTATAGAGTTGAAAGAGTTTGAATCCAAACAGGAAGAGTATGCTAGAGATATTTGGGAAATGTTGTACAGATGCAACGGAATTAACTTTGCGGATTTACTTCGAATGAGATGGGACAATATTCAAGGTGAATACTTGATTTTCTTCAGAAAGAAAACAGAGACCACTCGAAAGAGTAACAAAAAGGAAATTGTAGTTCCACTTTCTCCAAAATTAAAGGATTTGATTGATAAGATTGGCGTGAAGGATAGTACATTTATTATTGGTAAGTTGAAAGACGGATATTCTGATTCGATGTTTGAAAATAAAAATCATAAATGGAAAAAGATTGTCAATCAAAGATTGGATGAGATTTCGAAACGATTGAATCTATCTATCCCATTAAGGATTAAAAATGCAAGAGATTCTTATGCAATGACATTAAGACGAGCTGGTGTGTCTAAAGATAATATTGGGGATATGTTAGGGCATTCGAATTCCATTGTAACTGAACATTACTTGGGGAGTATGAATCCTGAGACTACATTTGACATTAACAAACATCTTTTATAAGGTGTTTTTTTATGTTAACACTCAATATTGAATGTGTGTTTAATATTTAATATCACCAAAAGTAGGTATGTGATTTTCTGTTAATAAATCTTATCATTGTAGGGATTTATTAACTAACCCCATCATTACAATGAAAAAAATAATCTTATGTCTGATAATAATTACATTATTAGTTCCAAAACAAGCACAATCACAAAACAATAACACTGCTGCAATTGGAGCAATTGCTGGAGGGCTTTTAGCAATTGGTGCTGGAATTGCAGCAGTTGAAGAAATGAAAGAAAGAGCTGAATTAACAGCTACACAATGGATTTTAGCTAATCACCCTGAACTAACTACTTTTCAATTAAAGACTTTAGATTTTGATGGTAAAAAGTTGAAGGACATGTCTTCTACTTCAGTAATATCATTTAAACTTCAGGAGTTTACTCCGTCTGACGACCCAGCACTTGATGGAAAAAAACAAGTCCTTTTTGGTTTCACAAGTTATGGTTGGATTTCTGAACAAGGAATTGATTTTAACAAGGTAAAGTGGTTCTTAATTGATAGTAAAGAATGGACTAATATGATGGTAGCTTACGCTAAAGTATCGTCAAAGGAAAAAAACGAAACTGTTCTTAAAGAAAAATTAGAGAATGGTATTATCGTTAATAAAGGAATTAAAGTGAAAGGAAAATTAGAAGTTCCATTTTACAAATTAGGAGGCGATATGTATTTAAGTACTGATTATTCTCCAAAAATGAAATTTGTTTATAATGAAAAATCATTGGGAATCTTTTTAAAATCGACAGGTGATTTAGTTCAAATCGGCAGAGATGATATTATTAAAACTCACGAATTTTTCTTTAAAAACGAGTAGTTCCAAAACGAGCAAGATTTTAAGCAAGGGTTGGTGTAAATAACTCACTAATATTGACAAATAAAGGAGATTAACCAAATGTTAAAACCCTGAAAGTCAATGATAGTAAGGTCTCACAAAAACCCTTACCCACACTGTTAATCAGAGGGTCCTTGGTTCGAGCCCAAGAGGGGGAGCAGGTTATAAGCCTCAGCTATTACTAGCTGGGGCTTTTCCTTTTTACAGATATTTTTTTATCCAACCATTTATCCAACATCCTTTGTTTTAGTAGGTATAAAAACCTAAAAAAGTTGAAACTATTTCTAATTTTTCATACCCCGGTGGTCAAAAAAGAAGCCGTTTTTCTTTTCGAGAAGTATGGTAAAACCGGTATATAACATAAAGAGTTTATATATTTAACATCTTTATATTTAATGAGGGTTCTAATTATATTTTACGAAGTATTAAATTCATTGGCCGAGACAACTTATCATAAATCCACTTAAGGGAATACTTACATTAAATATATTCAAATAGGGAAAAAATAAAATTTCAAACACAATTCAAATTTATAGTTATAAAATATTTTTTAAATCGATTTAATATCAGCTAGTTATTTTTAAATTATATATTTGAAATTATAAATTGAATTTATTGCATATTCACAAAAAATGAAAAAAAATCAGTATTTAGTAATAGTTTTCATTCTAACGATTGTATTAGTTTCATGTGAAAATTATTCAGATAAAAGTCCGAAGATTAAAATTGGATTCTCTCAAAGTATTGATAATGATATTTGGAGGAAATCGATGGATCATGCTATGGAGGTAGAAGCTTCACTTCATCCAGGAGTTTCATTAACAATTTATAATGCAAACCGTAGAGCTAAAAATCAGATTCGGGATATCGAAAATATGATTGAGCAAAATGTTGATGTTATTATTGTTGCGCCATATGAGTCTGACTCAATAGTCCCAGTTTTAGAAAAAGCTAATACACTTGGTATTCCGGTAATTATAGTAGACAGGAAGGTAAAAACATCTAATTACACTGCATTTATAGGGGCCGATAATATAGAGGTTGGTAAAATAGCTGGAAAGCAAATAGTATCATTATCTAAAGGTAAAGCAAACATCATTGAGATTAGAGGAGAATCAATTACTTCACCTGGTACAGAAAGGAGTCTTGGATTTAAAAAAATAATTGACCAATATCCGAATATAAAATCATCTAGTGTTGATTATGACGATTTTAACTCCCCAAACAGTAAATATTTAAAATTGTTAACTAGTAATCCTAACATTGATTATGTTTTTTCTTTTAATGACATAATAGCATACAAAGCATGGGAAATAACTAAAAAAAGATTTCCAAATAATCGAATCAAATTTATTGGAGTTGACGGCCTTAATGGTCCAAACGGAGGTTTACAATTAGTGAAAGATGGCGTTTTATCTGGAACCGTATTATATCCAACCGGTGGAAGTGAAGCTATTAAGGTAGCATTAAAAATTATAAATAAAGAAATTGTTCCAAAAAACAATAAGCTTAATACAACGATGATTGACTCACTGAATGCCGATATGATGAGTAGTCAGTTTGATAAAATAACTGTTCAGCAATCGAATATAGAGCAGCAACAAAATATTATTAAAAATCAAGAGATAAAGTACTCAACTCAAAATAATCTTTTGAAACTTTTATTTTTTTTATTTTTAATTGTTTTGGGTCTCGCATTATTTAGTGTCTACTCTAGAATCATAATTAGTCGTAAAAAACAAGAATTAGAAACAAAAAACTTAAAAATTAAAAACCAACGTAATCAAATTAAAAGTTATTCGGAAGAATTAAAATTGAGTAATGAAGCAAGATTAAATTTTTTCACTGGTTTGTCTCATGAATTTAAAACACCACTAACACTAATTTTAAGTTCAGTAGAATCTTTAGAAACGGAATTTAAAAATAAAGGAATTTCTGTAACTAAGGAAATTAATTTGATGTACAATAATTCGCGAAGATTATTGCGTCTTATTAATCAGTTATTAGATTACAGAAAAATGGAGGATCAGAAATTTACTTTAAGAGCATCCAAAACGAATATATTAGATTTTTCAAAGAGTATTATTTCTGATTTTGATAGGGAGGCAAAGAAAAAGAATATTGATTTTTCTTTAACAACAACAAATCCTGATTTAGAAGTGTATTTGGATCGTAATTTAATGGATAAAGTTTATTTTAACCTGTTATCTAATGCTTTTAAATTTACTCCTGAAAAAGGAAAAATTTCTATTACTATTAAAGAAGATAAAAGTAAAAATGCCGTTATAATTTATTTTAAGGATTCTGGAATTGGAATACCAGATCATGAATTAGGCGAGGTTTTTAATGCTTTCTATCAGGGGTCTAATAGCAACAGGAATGGATCTGGAATAGGACTTCATTTATCAAAAAGTTTCGTTGAACTACATAAAGGGAGTATCGAGATTCATTCAAAAAACGGTGCTGAATTTATAATTACGTTACCCTTAGGCTCGGCACATCTCAATGAAAAAGAAATTATAAAAGACCCAGTTTTAGATTATGTCCATCAGTCGGATTATCTGGATTTAGAGGTGATTCAAAAATCAGAGTTTAAGAACGTTGAAGATAAATATTCTATTTTATATATTGAAGACAACAAAGATCTTTTAGATTTTGTTTCGGCTAAATTTTCAACGGACTATACTTTTTTCTTGTCGGATGGGACCGATGCGGTTGATAAAGCATTAGAGTTAATTCCAGACATTATTATATGTGATTTGAATTTGCCAGAAATGAGTGGTTTGCAAATATGTGAAATACTTAAGAAAGATTTAAGAACATCACATATTCCTATTATAATATTGACTGCTTCAGACGATCAAAATTCTTATCTAAAGGCATTGGAGAGTGGCGCAGATATATTTCTGACTAAACCGTTCAATCTAAAAGTTCTTGCACAGTCTATAAAAGGATTACTTTTCAACAGAGAAAAACTAAGGTACTATTATTCCAATAATATTGTCAATATTGAAGAAGGTAGTTTTGGGATTTCTGAACAAGATTTTTTGAAAAAATTAAACGATTTAATTGGAAAAAACATAGAAAATTCGTCTTACACGGTTGAGGAGTTAGCAAGTGATTTAGCTATATCCCGTGTACAACTATACAGAAAAGTTAAAGCTATAATGGGAATTAGCATTAGTGATCATATCAATAATTTACGATTACACGAATCAAAAGAGTTGCTTAAAAAGTCAAATCTTTCAATTTCAGAAATTGCCTACGCTGTTGGTTTTACAACCCCTAATTATTTCTCTTCTTCATTTAAAAATAAGTTTGGAATGTCCCCTAAAGAGTTTAAAACCTTGTATCATGACCCAACACTTTAATTACCCAGTATTGGTTATAGAGATAGTGTGATTTAGAGCGTACTAATATTCTTCAAATTGGGATTAATAATTTTCATTTAGTAGTTTTTACTCTATCCCATTTATTTTATAGTCAAAATGCTTCTATAAGAAAACTGGTATATCTATAAAATTTTGTTTTTAACAATAGATTTTTTAATTCAAAACACAAGTTTGTAATTAATGAACTAGATTCAATAGTTTAAGTAATTAAGATATCCGTTTTCAAATATAACCTGCTTGACCTGCTGTTTAATGTCAATTTTTAAATTAACCTAATCGTGTTGTTTTAAAAGAATCCAAACCACACGCAATGCTAACTATATTGTACTAATTGACCTCCTCAAATCCAATTTATACTATTAACAATAATTCCTCAACGAAAAAACATTTTTTCCGTTACCAGTGTTGAAAAAAGATATATTATAAAATTTGGGCCGTAAAAATTCTTTTTCTAGTACTATCTGTTGTAACATCAGTATAACTTGTGTAACATCATTGTAACTACAACGAAATAGTTTTTGTAATTTATCAGCATAATGTTCTGAAATATAGCGGTTTATGTAAATTTTATTCAAATTATATGTAATTGATACATATACAAATAACTAACATTCATTTTACAAATATTTTAGCATTCGAACTTTAATATTTTAATAATGAACAAAATTGTTGTTTGGTCTTTGATTGCCTCCTTAGCAGGATTTCTTTTTGGTTTTGATACAGTAGTTATTTCAGGAGCCGATAAAAAGTTACAAGAACTTTGGAATTCATCCGATGCTTTCCATGGAACAGTTGTTATGGGAATGGCTTTATGGGGTACTGTATTTGGAGCTATATTTGGAGGAATACCAGCTAATAAAATAGGGAGAAAAAATACTTTAATATGGATTGGAGTATTATTCTTCTTTTCAGCTATTGGATCTGCTTTAGCCAATGACCCAATAGTTTTTGCTATTTTCAGATTTGTTGGCGGACTTGGAGTTGGCGCTTCAACAATAGCGGCTCCTGCTTATATTTCCGAAATAGCCCCTGCAAAAGACCGAGGTAAATTAGTTGCTTTTTACCAGTTTAATATCGTTTTAGGAATTCTTATTGCTTTTCTTTCAAATTACTTATTAAGGAATGCAGGGGAAAATTCATGGAGATGGATGATGGGAGTACAAGCAATTCCTTCTTTAATTTACACCCTTTTTATTTTTACCATTCCAAAAAGTCCAAGATGGTTATTGTCCAAATCCAGAAATGAGGAAGCGAAAAAAGTTTTGGCCTCAATGGGACAGTTGGCTGATTTTGAAGCAATAAAAAGAGAGATAGAACATGACAATACTTCGGCTGTTACAAATGATACTATCTTTTCTAAAAAATACCGCACCCCTTTACTTTTAGCATTTTTGATTGCTTTTTTTAATCAGCTATCAGGAATTAATGCTTTCTTATATTATTCGCCTAGAATTTTTCAAGAAGCTGGTTTGGGTGAAAGTACTGCTTTATTAAGCAGTATCGGAATTGGAGCGGTTAATCTAGTTTTTACTTTAATTGGTGTTTTCTTGATAGATAGATTAGGGCGAAAAGTTTTAATGTATATCGGATCTATAGGATACATTATTTCTCTCAGTTTAGTTGCAATTGCATTTTTCTTCCATTGGCAAGGGTTAGCAGTTCCTCTATTTTTATTCTTGTTTATCGCTTCACATGCTATTGGACAAGGTGCCGTTATTTGGGTCTTCATTTCTGAGATTTTCCCGAATCATTTAAGAGCATCTGGGCAGGCATTTGGAAGCACTACTCATTGGATATTGGCCGCAATTATTCCTTCAATGATTCCTTTTTTGTTTGCTACAATAGGACCAGGAATAGTTTTTTTAGTTTTTGCAATTATGATGGTTTTCCAACTTCTTTTTGTTTTTGTCTTAATGCCTGAAACCAAAGGAATTTCTTTAGAGGAGCTAAGTGAACAATTAACAAAAAGATAGATAATGATAAATAAAATAAAAATTATTCTAATAGGATCCCTGATGTTTTCTTTGACTGTAAAAGGGCAGCAGCTATTTGATAAAAAAAATCCCATGGAAGAGGAATTATATAGGCCAAATTTTCATTTCACACCTAAAAAAGGTTGGATGAACGACCCTAACGGGATGTTTTTCAAAGATGGATATTATCACTTGTATTTTCAGCATTATCCTGATGGAAACACTTGGGGACCGATGCATTGGGGACATGCGATAAGTACCGATATGATCACTTGGAAAGAGATGCCAATAGCACTATATCCTGATGAAAAGGGATATATATTTTCTGGAAGTTCTGTCGTAGACGTAAATAATAGTTCAGGGTTTTCTAAAAACGGCATTGAACCCATAGTTGCTATGTTTACTTATCATGATATGAAAGAGGAAAAAGCAGGCAAAAGTAATTATCAATCGCAAGCCATAGCTTATTCTTTAGATGAAGGTAAAACGTTTATTAAATATTCTGAAAATCCGGTTATTAAAAATCCTGGTATAAAAGATTTTAGAGATCCCAAAATAGTTTGGGATCCAATACATAACAAATGGTTGATGGTTTTGGCGGCAGGCCAAAAAATTATGTTTTATAGTTCTTCGAATTTAAAAGATTGGAATTTAGAATCTGATTTTGGAGATGGAATTGGCGCTCACGGAGGTGTTTGGGAATGTCCTGATTTATTTCCAATGGCAGTTCAAGGAACAGATGAAATTAAGTGGGTTTTATTTGTAAGTATTAATCCAGGCGGACCCAATGGAGGCAGTGCCACACAATATTTTGTGGGAGATTTTGACGGGACTCATTTTAAGTTAGATCCTTCGTTTGAGAAAGACTTAATTAATTCTGAGCATAAGTCAATTTGGATTGATTATGGAAGGGATAATTATGCTGGAGTAACCTGGGCTAATATTCCTGATACCAATGGGCGTAAATTATTTATGGGATGGATGTCAAATTGGGATTATTCGCAAAAAGTACCAACGTTCAAATGGAGAAGCGCAATGACAGTGGCTCGATCTGTTGAGCTTCGAAAAATAGATAATAATTACAAATTAGTATTTCAACCAGTAAAAGAATTATCCAATTATAGAAGTGTAAAATATAAAAAAGATGCCATTGCTATAAAAAGAACTGAAAAGATAATTGATTCCAAAGCAATCGATTTATCAAGTACAGAAATCAATTTTAAAATTTCAGATTTAAAAAATAGTGGTTTCAACTTCAAACTTTCTAACAAACAAGGCGACACTTTGATTTTTGGGTATGATAATACCAATAACAATTTTTTTATTGACAGAAGAAAATCGGGCAAAATAGATTATTCAGAAAATTTTGCAAATCGAATTTCTATGGCAAAAAGAACATCGTTAAACCCAAATTTGGAGGCAAAAATTATTCTTGACAAAACGTCCATAGAACTGTTTTTTGACAATGGAGAAACAGTAATGACTGAAATATTTTTCCCAAGATCTCCATTCAGCGAATTAATTATTGAACCCCAATCCCAAGAATTTATTCTTGACAAACTAGAACTTCACCAACTAAATATTAACCAAACTAAATTAAAATGAAATTAAAAAAACTTTTATTTCTGCCAGTATTTGCTCTTTGTAGTATGTTGGCACAAGCACAGATAAAAGGTACTGTTACCTCAAAAGAGGACGGAGTACCATTGCCTGGAGCTTCAGTTATTGTATCTGGTACAAAGCAAGGTACCACGACAGATTTTGACGGAAAATACGTTTTAAATGGCGTATCAAAAGACGCTACATTAATGATTAGCTATATTGGCTACAAAACATTTAAAATTTCAGTAAATAGTCAAACTACAATTAATGTTCAATTAGAAAGCGATATGGCGCAACTAAATGAAGTTGTGTTAACTGGATATTCTAAACAACGTAAAGTAGATGTAACCGGGGCTATTAGTGTTGTAGATATTGGAGCAATTCAAGGACAGGGTATGAGTTCTGGAAATGCGATGCAGGCTTTACAAGGACGTGTTCCAGGACTTTTTGTTGAAAAAACAGGAGATCCAACAGGTGCGGCTAGTAACATTTTAATTCGTGGAATTAGTACTCTAGGAGACAACAGCCCTCTTTATGTAATTGATGGAGTTCCAACTAAAAGGTCTGAAGTTTTTGCGAGTTTGAATCCTGAGTCAATAGAGTCAATTCAAGTATTAAAAGATGCATCAGCATCATCTCTTTATGGATCTAGAGCAGGAAATGGTGTCATAGTAGTTTCTACAAAAAGTGGAGGCAAGAAAGATCGTGTTACGGTTAGCTTTAACTCAAATACATCCATTCAGTCTGAAAAAAAACAACGCTACGAAATGATGAACTCACTTCAAAGAGGGCAAGTTTTATATCAAGCGTCAATCAACGACGGAGTAGATCCAAATTCGGGTTATGGTTCAATTTACAATTTTGATTGGAACGGGAATTTCAAAAATCCTGTGTTAAACAGCATAACACCAAAGCCATTTGTTGGTGGGGATGAAAATGTCCCAGTTGGAGATACAGATTGGCAAGACGTCATGTATGAAAAAGGCTTTGTTTATAATAATGAGGTAACTATTTCTGCAAATTCCGAAAAATCATCTTTAATGATGAATTTTGGCTATTTAAAAAATACAGGGATGTTAAAATACACCAATTATGACAGGTATTCTGCAAAAATAAACGGTAGCACAAAGTTATTTAATGACAAAGTAAGAGTCGGTGTTAATACACAGTTTTTCACTTCTAATGAAACATTAGTTTCTCCAGATGTTGGAAGTGCTCCAACTACAGGTTTAGCAATTACTTTAGCACCAACAATTCCAGTTTATGATAATAAGGGTGAATTTGCTGGTCCTATTGGAGCGGGTTATTCCGATAGAAATAATCCATTGTTAATGCAATCCTTAAATCAATGGGATAATGCGGATAAAAACAGTTTTTTTGGTAATGTCTTTGCTGAAATTGATATTTTAAAAGGTTTAAAGTTTAGAACAAATGCCGGTTTAGATTTTAGCGATTTTAAAAGAAAAGATATTGAACGTAAAGTAAACAATGGTTTTATTGTTAGAGGTAATAATCGTTTGATTATTGACACTAATAAGTTTTCAAGTGTTGTATTTTCTAATACTTTAAACTATGATTTAGAAATAGGGAAAAACCATAAAATCACTTCTTTATTAGGTTACGAGTATATTAGAAATGATTTTGACACATTTGTTGCACAAGCGGATGATTTTCCTTTTGAGACAGAAGACTTTTTTGTTTTAAATGCGGCCACTGGAGCTCGAACTTCTAGAGGAAACTCAACTTCAAATACAACTCTTTCACAATTCGGGAAAATTAATTATGCTTATTCAGACAGATATTTGGCATCATTTACTTTGAGAAGAGATGGCTCTTCCCGATTTGGTGAAAACACTCGATTTGGTATTTTCCCTGCAACAACTGTTGGTTGGAGAATAAGTAATGAGGACTTTTTTAAGAAAAATGATATCGTTTCTAGTTTGAAATTAAGAGCGGGTTATGGTATAGTAGGTAATCAAGAAATTGGAGATGGTGCCCGTTTTGGTTTATTCGAAACAAGATATGGACCTAACCAAAATGTATATTCTCCTGATTTCTTCAATATTTATTATAATGTGGGAACTGCATATGATATTAACGGTAATAATACCGGAACATTGCCTTCAGGATTTGTAAGAATTCAATCAGAGAATAAAGATTTAAAGTGGGAAGAAACTGCAGAATATAATTATGGTGTAGATTTCTCTTTATTCAAAAATAATATTACAGGTTCATTTGATTATTATACAAAAAGAACTAAAGATATTTTACGTGCTCCTAGAACAATTGCAACTCAGGGTGAAGGTGCGAACACTGTATTAAATATTGCAGATACAGAAGGACGTGGTTGGGAATTAGCATTAGCATATGACAAGACTTTTGATAATGGTTTCACTTTGGGTATTTCTACCAATGTTTCTCATTTTACTGATAAAATAATGAAACTTAATAAAGGAGGAGAAACAGATTTTGGAGGCACCGTTGATAATTCAATTATTGGACGTTCGTTATTCTCCATTTTTGGGTACAGATCAAATGGCCTTTTTCAAAGTCAAGAAGATGTAAACAATAGCCCAACTCAAAGTTTGGCTAGACCAGGGAGTATTAAATATGTTGACATCAACGGAGATGGTGTTATAAACGTAGATGATAGAGACTGGTTAGGTACAACACTACCTAAATTTGAATATGGAGTTACAATTAACTTGGCGTATAAGAATTTCGATTTAACTCTATTTGGATCGGGTGTAACAAGTCGTATAGGACAGGATCCATATATATTTTGGAACAATTTTGTATCAGGTAGAGAAAATGGAGGTGTTGGGCTATTAAATGCTTGGACTCCAGAGAATAAAAACACGAATATTCCTTCTGCAACTTTAGCGTTTAACGATACAAGACCATCAGATTATACGTTTAGAAAAAATTCTTATTTCAAATTAAGAAATCTACAAATTGGATATTCTTTACCAAAAGATATTATTACAAGGCTTGGAGGTATGACTAGCGCTAGATTTTATTTACAAGGTGAAAATTTACTTTGGATAGCTCACAAAGATTATATCGGTCCAGACCCAGAACGAACAGATGTGAATAGAATACCAGTACCCACAGTCCTTTCTTTAGGATTTAACTTAAACTTTTAAAAAAATAAATCATGAGAAACAAAAAATTATTTTTAATCGGGCTGTTAGCGATGGTTTTTCTATCATCTTGTAGCTCAGAACTTTTAGATTATAAACCAGAAGGATTATTATCAAAAGATGATGTTAGTACAGCCGAGAATTTAGAGGGGTTGGTTATAGCAGCTTACGCAGGTATTGCTAATGATGAAATGGTAGGGCCTATTACACATCAATGGGTTTACGGTAGTGTTCGTGCTGACGACGCCTACAAAGGCGGAGGAGGAATTGGTGATGTAGATGTAATTCACCGTTACGAAATGTACAATTTAACCATCCCAGATTATGGAGATTGGATGACACCAAAAACATGGGTGAACTATTATAAAGCGATAAGCCGTGCTAATTTTGCTTTAGAATTGATAAACGAAACTACCGAAGCAACTTTTCCTAAGAAAAAGATAAGACAAGCGGAACTTCGTTTTTTAAGAGCTCACAGTCATTTTATGTTAAAGTTATTGTTTAAAAAAGTGCCTTATATCGTGGAAACTATGTCAGCTGATGAAAAAGCAAAAGCATCTAACGATATGACCAATGAAGCATTGTGGAATATGATAGCAGAGGATTTCTTATTTGCTTATAATACTTTACCACAATCACAAACTGAACCCGGAAGAGCTGATAAAAGTGCAGCAGCAGCTTATTTATCTAAGTTACGCTTGTATCAAGCTTATGAGCAAAATGACACACATAAAGTAACTAATATAAACACATCTAGGTTACAAGAAGTGATTAAGTACGCTGACGATGTTACGGGGGCTTTAGAACCTGATTTTGGAAATAATTTTTTATATGGTTATGATAATGGACCAGAGTCTATTTGGGCAGCTCAATTTTCTAAAAATGACGGAACTTTGGTTAGTAGAGTAAGTTTTGTTACGGGGCTAAATTCACCTCATGGTACAGGATTATACGGATGTTGTGGTTTTCACTTAGCAAGTCAAAACATGGTGAATGCCTTTAAAACAAATGCTAATGGTTTACCTCTTTTGGATACTTTTAATCAGGTTGACATCTTTAATGTAGTTGATGGGAGTGGTAAAACACCACTGGCCTCTGGAGTGACTTTGGACCCAAGAATTGATCATACTGTTGGAATTCCTGGAAGACCATTTAAATATCGTAACAGAATAAGTAACCCTGATGACATGGTTTACAATTTTTCATGGGCGAGAGATCCAGGTGTTTATGGGTATTTCGGCAATATGAAAGAACAACAAGCGCCAGACTGTTCTTGTTATGTAAAAGAGGGGCCGTTCGTTGGAACATCAAAAAACATCGATTTTATTAGATATGCTGACGTACTACTTTGGAAGGCGGAAGCTTTAATCCAATTAAATCAAGTTTCTCAAGGTTTGGCTATTATAAATCAAATAAGAACTCGAGCCAATAATAGTAAAAATAGACCAATTAATGCTGGAGCTTCTGATGTATACAAAATTGCAACTTATCCATTGTCACTTTCCAAAGAAGAGGCGCTTAAAGCCTTAAAGTTTGAACGTCGATTAGAGTTTGCTATGGAAGGGTTTAGATTTTTTGATTTAGTGAGATGGGGTGAAGCTGCTGAGGTTTTAAATGGCTATATAGAAGTTGAGAAAACAAAAAGAAGCTTTTTATCTACTGCACGCTTTACAGCTGGTAGAGACGAATATTATCCAATACCTCAAAGAGAAATTGATGTAACTGGAGGGTTATACAAACAAAATCCAGGATATTAATTAATTGAGAATAATATTTTTTTGAGTTTTTTAGTAATCCCAGAAGAAATTTAATATAACTAGTTTCTTCTGGGTATTAAAAAAATCCAATCATCATTAAAAGAAATTATGCAATCAAAAAATAAAATAAAATTCTTTATAACTGTACTTCTGTTACACCTTTTTATTGGGTCAAGCAGTTGTACATCAAATGATGAGCTTAAAGAAACCACTGAAAACCCAGTTAAACCTAATCCAACTGAGCCAACACTTAAAAATTTGCAATGTACGCCTCAGATTGAACAATCAGATTATTCTATTTATAAAATGGGATCAAATGATAAACGTATTGGGGATTTAATGCCTATTTACGATGCTGCTTCTAATAAGTTTTACTTATATTATTTAAAGGATATTTGGGATGATAATTCAAACCAAAGACATCCATGGCATACGCTATCAACAGTTGATTTTTCATCCTATAATGAGATAAATCAAGAAATATTGAGTTCTAGTTCGCAAAGATGCGATCAAGATTTTGCGATCGGTTCAGGTTCGATTTTTGTAAAAGATAAAGTTTACTATGGTTTTTACACGGGGCATAATCCTAATTTTCCATCAAGTTGTGTTACTACTAAAGAAGGTATAATGCTGGCAACTTCAACTAATCCTGAAGCGGGATTTACAAAAAACAAATCGTTTACAACCATTTATGCGCCTAAAGGCCTTCAGTTTGATGAACAAGATAATTTTCGAGATCCTTATGTTTTTGAAGATTCTGGGACCTACTTCATGCTAATCAGTGCTAGAGCTAGAGTTGGAGGTGTTTTTAAAGGGGTATTAGTCTACTATACATCCAAAGATTTAATGTCTTGGAAATACGACGGTATTTTTTACGATGGTGGTACAAGGAATTACTTTTTTATGGAAACAGCTCAAGTTTTCAAAATGGGTAGTACGTATTATTTACTCTATTCTGATATTGATTCACGAAGAGTTGTATATAGAAAAAGTAGCTCAGCTACCGGTCCATGGGTACAACCCAACGGTTCTGAATTTTTAGATGGGAAAGATTTTTATGCAGCAAAAGCTGTAAGCAACGGAAAAGATGCATTCATAATGGGTTGGACTCCAAAAACCGAAAACAATTTGGATTCTGGTGTAAAAACTTGGGGAGGCAATCTAGTAGTTCATAAATTGTCACAAAAATCAAATACAGATTTGAATTTGAGTATACCTGATGCTATTAGGAATGGTATTTCAACTAATCTTCCTTTAGAAATAAACAGGAAGGTTGGTGGTTTTGAAAAAGTAGACGCAAATAAAGAGTCGTATAAGCTAACTAGCACATCATCTAACAATGTTTCCGCTATTTTTTATGAACCAATTGATGCGCCGAGGTATTTGATATCAACTACAGTATCCTTTTCCAATTCTAATAGGGATTTTGGCTTTTTTCTTGGAGCTTGTGACCAAAGTAACAACGTGATAAGTTTGCGTTTTGTACCTGGAGAAAATAAGATAAGATTAGATAAAACAACAAGATCAACCTTGTCTAGTACAACAACTTCATACAATGAAACTTCTTTCCAATTAGAGCCAAATATAGATTATGATGTTAAAGTGGTTATTGAAAATTCCATAGTGGTAATCTATGTTAATAATCAAGTTGCCCTAACATCAAGAGTTTACAAAGCACCAAATACATCTTGGGGTGTATTTGCAGATAATAGTTCTGTTGTTTTTAAAACAATAACAGTGACTAAGCCTTAGACTATTTACTAAGTATATATAAAAAATAAATTAACAACTAAATAAGAAAAACTATGAATCAAATTATTAAAAGAATATCGATGTTTTTTACATTCTATTTCTTGTTATCGATAGTATCATCGTGTGACAATTTAGAATTAGCCTCAATAACACCAACAATTGCACAAAAAGTGAGTGGACTGAAGGTTGAATTAAAAGGCGACGATGCAGTTCTGACTTGGACTAATCCAGCCAATGTTAAAAGTATAGTAATACTTCACTCAAATGGGACTAGTACAGTAGAAGAAGCTGTTGCCACTTGGAGTTACGGTATAATTGATGTAAATAAAGATTATTTTTTTACTGTAAAAACTAAAGATGTAGATGGTAATTTATCTTTAGGCGAAACAGTGTATTTGCGTAGAGAGGGACCTGAAGCAGTTAAAAATTTTAAGGCTGTTCAGGAAGGAAAAGATTTGGTTTTAACATGGGATTTGGCTCAGTCAGGTCTTAAAAAGATTGAGTTATTAATTAATGGAAGTCTAGTAACACTTCCTGGCACAGCAACTTCACACAAGGTATTAAATGTAAGCGCGGGGAATTATGCTCTTAAAATTAATGTTTTCAATAGTACGGATGTTATCTCTCCTTCAAGAAAATTAGACTTTTTAGTAAGTTTTAAGATTAGAAAAATTGCATTTTTAGGCGCTGCAGCTGAGAATACTCCACAGGCTTGGAATAATGTAAACGGCAGTGATTTTACACTTGATGATGACGAAACAGCTGCACAATGGTTTCCAAGTTTGGCAAATGATTTAACACAGGTTTATTATCATTCATTTACAGACGTAGCTAATGGTGAAGTAGATTTAAGTATTTATGATGCAATTTGGATACAGTTCGATGGCGGCTGGTGGGGAGATAGAGTTGCCCAATTCCCTAAAAATGGTGCCAACTGTATTATTGGCGAAGGCCCTGCAGATGGTCCTCCATGTTCAGACTTAGCAGATAAGTTAATCAACAAAGTTAAGACGTATTATCAAGCGGGTGGTAATATACTTGTGGGTAATTTTGCGGTTTTTATTTTGGATGATATTGGAGTAGTTGATGCTAATGGAATCCCTAATCAAGCTTGGGGAGGAACCGGATATGAGTCTTGGGCAACAGCAGACGCATGGACAGGTACTTGGACGGCAAGTACTTCAAGCCCATATTTTTCAGGAGTAAGTACTAGTACAAGTAGTTGTGCAGGTACAAATTTTGAAACGTTAGCAGCTGGTACAAAAAAGAAAAACAGAGTGGCTCAATATAATATGGATTTTGGCCCATGGAAAACAGGGACATTAGAGCAAACAAGATCTAAATTTGAATCTATGGTTGGAGGTAATATACTTTGGGGTAATTGTGGTGGAAATGAAGTTTGGGGAGTAGAATGGGCTCCAAAAGGAAATTCTGGAACTGTAGTTTGCGCCATAGGTGGTACTTGGGACTGGGAACTAGGTGGTGTGCCTAATGGCAATAATATGAAGATTATTACTAAAAATATTTTAAGTCATTTAGCTGATTTAGGTCTTGCAAACTAGTAACTTATTTAACGGCAGTATAATTCATTTAGAACTGACGTTATAAATTTTTTGTAAATTATTATTTATAATTAGAAAACCTATAACCCAATATAATTTTTATATCTATATAAAGAAGTGGGTTTATTTAGGAGTATTATTTTGAGTTTTAAATGTTTAATAAATAGGTTTGTTTTGAATTAGGTTAGGGGTAGACTTCGGTTTACCCTTAATTTTTAATTTTTGTTAAAAATGGAAAAAAAATATGCACTTAGTGCGGTTAGTTATGGCGAGGTTTTATTTGATTTATTTCCAACTCATAAAAAAATTGGTGGGGCTCCACTCAATGTAGCAATACGAATGAAATCGTTAGGAGTACAATCAAAAATAATCAGTAAAATTGGTTTAGATCAAGAGGGTCAAGAGATAATTGATTATTTGCAATCTAAAGAAATAGATACAAATTACATCCAAAAATCAAAAGACTATAGGACAGGAGTGGTTCATGTAATGATTAATGAAAAAGGGAATGCCTCCTATGACATTGCCTACCCTTCAGCTTGGGATAAAATTGAACAAGACGAAGATTTACTTTCTTTAGTTTCAAACACAGATGTGCTTATTTTTGGCAGTTTAATTTGCAGAGATGAGGTTTCGAGAAATACCTTATTTACTATTATTCATCATTCAAATTACTCAGTTTTTGATGTTAATTTGAGACAACCTTACTACACCAAAGAAAATTTAATAGAATTAATGAAAGCCTCTGATTTTATTAAACTAAATGATGAGGAGTTGCTTGAAATATCTCAAATGCTAAACTCACCATTTCATTCATTTGAACAGAATATCCGTTTTATAGCTTCCCAAATGGGAACTAGTCAAATATGTGTAACGAAAGGTGCGTTTGGGGCTGTTTTGTTTTATAATGACAAGTTTTATTATAATAGTGGGTATTTTATAAAAGTTGCAGATACAGTAGGGGCTGGGGATTCATTTTTAGCTTCTTTAGTAACAAAAATTTTACGTGGAGATTCACCACAAAAAGCATTAAATTTTGCATGTGCTATAGGGGCACTAGTTGCTTCAAAAGAAGGAGCTAATCCTGAAATTTCAGAAAAAGAAATTAAAAAATTCATGATGTTGAAAGAGTTTAAAAATAGTGTGCAATAGAGCAATTATAAATTTAATAAATTGATTTTATTTGGGTTAAGTAATTTTTAACAGAATAAAATTTGCAGCTTCTGTCAATAAGGGGAGCAGGTTATAAGCCTCAGCTATTACTAGCAGGGGCTTTTCCTTTTTACAGATATTTTTTTATCCAACTATTTATCCAACATTCTTTATTTTAGCAGGTATAAAAACCTAAAAAAGTTGAAAATAATTCCAACTTTTCATATCCCGGTGTACAAAAAAGAATCGTTTTCTTTTTACATAGGCCTTTGGAAAATGGCTATATAGCATTGGAGTTGTATGTATTTGAAAAGACTAAAATATCCTTTTAAACAAATTACTTAAATAATTGAAAATTAACTTTGCATATTCTTTCGCACGCTAAGGTACCCATCTCAATGTTTTTTTCATTAGCATCAATTAAATAATCAATACGTTCACGTGCTGTTATCTTTCCTTCTGTATGTAATTTTTGGATACGTTTTTCACAGCCACCTAGTTTTACTTCTCCTATTTTTTTGCGCAATTAGAAAGTAATAGTTTGTTATGATCTTAATTTTTATTAAGATCGATATCCATACGGAAGGAAATTAAAAAATATGTTGTATTAATGGATAATAAATACAAAATCAAATTAATATTGATCAATAAATTAATCTATTGTTAACGTTTTACACTAACAACATAACTATTTATTATTTTATCGTTAACAATAAATTAACATTGTAATAATATGTTTGCAGCATATTTAAAATTATTAATTATGTCATTAAACAGTATTTTTCAGTTTTTAGTTCCTAAGGATAAAAAGTTCTTTCCTTTATTTGAACAAGCATCTTCAAAATTAATAGAATTAGCAGAAACTTTGCATGAGGCAGTTAACGTTCCAAGTTCAGAAAGAGAGAATTATTATATAAGAATTGAAGAACTAGAATCGGCAATTGAAGAAATTACCCACAAGGCACATTTAGAATTAAGCTTAAATTTTATTACTCCTTTTGACAGGGAAGATATTCATTCTTTGATTAAATCGATTGATAATGTCGCTGATTATATGCACAGTGCTGCTAGTAAAATGAAGTTGTATCAAGTTGATAAGATTACGAAATCGATTCGAAAATTGACTGAAATTAATCTAGAAGCTTGTCAGTTGATTGGTGTTGGTATTAAAGAGCTTAAGGATATGAAAAACCAAAAAGCTATTAAAGACACTTGTAAAAAAATAAATAAATTAGAAAGTAAAGCCGACTCTGTTTTTGATAAAGCAGTTGCTGATATATTTGAAAATGAAAGTGATGCGAAAAACATTATTAAGTACAAAGAAGTTTTATCAGCTTTAGAATCTGCTTCTGATAAATGTAAAAGTGTTGCAAATGTAATGGAGCAAATATCAGTCAAACATTCATAAATTTTAACCTTAATTTTTTTTATGGATTTTACTTTACTTATTATAATAATTGTACTTGCGCTGATATTTGATTACATCAATGGTTTTCATGATGCTGCCAATTCTATTGCAACAATTGTCGCCACAAAGGTGCTTACTCCATTTCAAGCTGTACTTTGGGCTGCTTTTTTTAATTTCTTAGCGTATTGGGTTTTCGGGTTTGGAGTTGCTGATACTGTTGCAAAAACTGCGCATACAAGTAGTATTGATTTAACTGTAATTTTGGCTGGAGTTATTGCAGCAATTATTTGGAATTTACTTACTTGGTGGAAGGGTATTCCGTCATCATCATCACATACATTAATTGGAGGTTTTGCTGGAGCTGCAATTGCTCATGGTCTATCTAACGTTTCAGACCCTGAACATGCTGGATTTAAAATTGTAAACTGGTTAAAGGATGCAAAAGAAGGTGAATTATTGCCTTCTGGAGTTTTTATAGTAATACTATTTATAGTTTTTGCACCATTAATAGGGATGATAATATCATATTTTATTTCTTTATGGTTAATGTATTCTTCAGAGAAAAATATTTATCCAAAAATACTAACTATTGCATTGATGATATTAGCAGTATTGTTTTTAAATACTGTATTAGTTTCATATGAAGATATTAAAAAACCTCGTTTTGAAAGTCATTTTTGGAGTATTATATGTGAACCAGCAAATATAAAATGGTTTTTGGTAGCTTTTATATTTTTCAGTTTAGCTTTATTTAATTTATTTTTCAGTCAATTTTCTACTGCAAAATCCGAAGCTGTACTTAAAAAAATGCAATTATTATCTTCCGCAGCATTTAGTTTAGGACACGGAGGAAATGATTCTCAAAAAGTAATGGGTATTATTGCCGCTGCTGTAGCTGTTTATGTAAGAATGAATCCTAACGTAGAACTTTCAAGTGGTTGGTTAGACTTAAATGTAGTTTTACCATCAGAAAAAGATGGAGTTAAAATTGACGGTGTTATGCCAGGTTGGATTCCTTTAACATGTTATACAGTAATTGCACTAGGAACTTTAAGTGGTGGATGGAAAATTGTGAAAACAATGGGCTCAAAAATAACTAAAGTTACCGCTTTTGAAGGTGTAGTTGCTGAATCTGCTGGTGCACTAACATTATTTATGACAGAGCATTTTAAAATACCTGTTTCAACTACTCATACAATTACAGGTTCAATTATTGGTGTAGGTGTTACAAAGCGTGTTTCTGCTGTTAGATGGGGAGTTACAGTACAATTGCTATGGGCTTGGGTATTAACTATCCCAGTTTCTGCAGTTTTGGCTGCATTAGTATATTATTTACTGAAAATATTTATTTAAGTTATTTTTATGCTTCGAAAATAAAAGCTAACATTTGTTAGCTTTTTTTACGCCTTTTTTTATAACGTTACCAAATTGTTTATTTAACATTAAATTATTGTATTATATTTTTATGAGTTTTACATCAAATTTTCAAAAGCAAATTTTTATTTATTTAGTATGTTGTTTTCTTTTTACAGCAAACTATTCATTTTCTCAAAAAAGTGAAGTTAAGGCAGACGAAACTTTAAAAGCCAAAAAATGGTATGATAACATTAATATTAGAGGATATGCCCAAATTAGATATAATAAATTATTTGAAACTAATTCAAATTTAGGATGTGAACAATGTGATAAATCATGGGGGGGAACTAATAGTTTTTTTATAAGAAGGGGCAGAATTGTTTTTTCTGGGGATGTTCATGAAAGAGTTTATATTTATGTGCAACCTGACTTTGCTTCTGCTGCGGGTACCACAAATATGATATTTCAAATTAGAGACGCCTATTTTGACCTTTCATTAGATTCTAAGAAAGAATATAGATTCCGATTTGGTCAAAGTAAAGTTCCATATGGTTTTGAAAACATGCAATCATCACAAAATAGACTTGCTTTAGATAGAAACGACGCATTAAATAGTGCTGTATCAAATGAACGTGATTTAGGCGTATTTTTTTATTGGGCACCCAAAAACAAAAGAGAATTGTTTTCTAAATTGGTTAATACAGGTTTGAAAGGATCTGGTGACTATGGCATTTTTGGTATAGGATTTTATAACGGACAAACCGCTAATAGACCAGAAGCAAATAACAATCAGCATTTAGCAGCAAGAATAAGTTATCCATTTGAATTAAATAATAGTCAAATTTTAGAAACAAGTATTCAAGGATATAAAGGAAAATATGTTGTAAACACAAAAACTTCTGGAGTTACTACTTTAAGTAACGCGGAATATAATGATGATCGAATTGCGGCCTCTATAATTGTATATCCTCAACCTTTTGGTATTCAAATGGAATATAATATTGGTACAGGACCTGAGTATGATAAAATCACAAATTCTATCCAACAAAAGAATTTATATGGAGGTTATATTCAAGCAATGTATAATGTTAAAATAAATAAACAAAACTTATTTCCATTCGTAAAATATCAAACATATAACGGAGGAAAAAAGCATGAATTAGACGCAAGAAGTTATGACGTAAATGATTTAGAAATTGGGTTAGAGTGGCAACCAATTAAGAATTTTGAATTAGTAGCAGATTATACTATTTCTAATCGTCAATATGAAGATGCAATTTTGAAAAATAACATACAAAAAGGTAGTTTACTTAGATTGCAAGCACAATTTAATTTTTAAGAAAAAAATGTAGTTACTTGATATCGTGACTTAACAAAATACAAGGAGTTAACTTACTTACAATTATATATTCATATATTGAATTTGTGCTGCAGCTTCTGTCAATAAGTGGAGCAAAAGCAGAAAGCCTTTACAGCAATGTAAGGGCTTTTTTATTTTGGAATTAACACTTATCGTTTAGGACATCTTTCTTGAACGCATCTATTTGCTTTTTCATTTCTTTAATCTCCTTCATCTTCTGTTCAAGAGAATGTAATTTTTCATCGAGAACACTTAATTTTTCTTCTTTACTGAATCGATTATTGTACCAAGCATCGATGAGTTGTCCTATTTCTCTTATTGTAAATCCAACAGATTTAGCATCGCTAATGAATTCTAATTTTTCAATTGTTTCCTCGTCATAGTGAAAATAATTGTTAGAGGTAATTGATTCATCACGTTTGCCTTCAATTAGTCCAGACTTCTCATAGAAGCGAATGGTATGGGCAGAAATCCCGGTAATTTTAGCTATTTCATTGATTAACATAATACAAATATAAAAAATTATAAAAAAATAACAACTATAGACTACACTCTAAGGTTGTGGGTTCCAATTTATACTACTACGTTTGTTCAAAATTTAAAACACAATCCTATGAAATCGCCATTAACAAGAAGTTTGCGCAAGCAAACACCAATGATTAAAAAGCGATACCATATGTTACCGCTAACAAATAAAATTTAAACATATGAAAAAGACCATATTGATTACAGGAACCTCAAGCGGAATTGGAAAATCAACCGTTATTGAATTTGCGAAAAAGGGATGGGATGTAATTGCTACCCAAAGAAATCCTGAAAGTGAAATGGACTTTAGGGCGTATCCAAATGTCAAGCTTTATGCTTTAGACGTAACCCATCTTGAAAGCATTATCGCGGTATTTAAAAAAGTAAAAGAAGAATATGCCACTTTAGATGTAGTGGTTAACAATGCTGGTTATGGCGTTGATGGAGCTTTTGAAGCGATGACTGATGCGGTTATTGAAAAACAATTTAATACGAATGTTTTTGGGTTGATGCGTGTGACAAGAGAAGCGATAAAGCATATGAGACCAAATGGTGGCGGAATGATTATTCAAATTTCAAGTATGGGAGGTAAAATCACATTCCCATTATACAGTATTTATCACGCTACTAAATTTGCGGTAGAAGGTTTTACAGAGTCGTTGCATTATGAATTAGCACAATTCAACATCAAATTGAAGTTGATAGAACCGGGACCGATTGTAACCGATTTTTATGGAAGAAGTCGTCAGTTCATTAAGCCAGATAATACGAATGAGTACGATACTTTTATTGCAAAATTTAATGATGCTGCGGCGAAAGTGATGAAAGACGCAGAAGGCCCTGAAGTTGTTGCAAAAATGATTTTCAAGTCGGCAACAGACAATAGCAATCAAATGCGATATGCTGTAGGCAAACCCGGCCCGATGTTGTTAGTGCTTAGAAAATGGCTTTCGGATAAATTGTACTTTTTGATGGTTAGAAAAAGTTATAATTTATAAGAAATCTTCATTTAAGCTGTAGCGTATGTCAACAAGGGGAGCAAATATCAAATTAAAAGGGTTATACTTTAATAGTGTAACCCTTTTTGCATTTAAAAAAATTCAATCTTTAAAAAATAAATTGTTATTCATGCAATTTTTGTTGTTTTTCAATAAATTTATTACTTTTGTCAATAAATTTAATAAAAAACAAAAATGACTATACAAAATTTTAAATCACTTGAAAGAAGCTCAACTTTATTCTTAAGGTTAATTCTCTTAGTTTTAACTATTGGTGTCTTAGTTCTCTGTGGATTCTTACTGTATCAAATTATACAATCGGATTCTTTAGGGTATTACCGCCCCATATTGATGGGTTTAGTTATTTCTGCAATTCCGTTATTCTATATTTTTTATCAAGCGCATAACTTATTAAACAATATTGATAACAATTTATCATTAACTGACTCCTCTGTCAATTCTTTACGAATTATCAAAGTGTGTTCGTTTATAATCAGTTTAATGTATTTGATTGGTTCGCCATTTATTTTCAATGTTGCCCAACAAGATGATGCTCCAGGAGTCGTACTAATTAATATCATTTTAATTATGGGCCCATTTTCTGTAGGTGTTTTTACCTATATTTTACAGAAACTTCTAATCAATGCCATTGGATATAAATCTGAAAACGAGTTAACCATATAATTAATGGAAATCATAGTGAATCTTGACGTAGTAATGGCGCAAAGGAAAATGTCATTAAATGAATTATCTGAGAAAGTAGGGATATCCTTGTCTAATCTATCGATATTAAAGACTGGTAAAGCCAAAGCAATTCGATTTTCAACATTAGCCACATTGTGTGAAGTCCTAGATTGTCAACCTTCTGATATATTAGAATATAAAAATAGATAGTATGATGAATAAAAAATGGAGTGTTTTCTCCCCCTTATTTTTGTTACTTTTCCCATTGGTAGGAACATTGGTGTCCAATGAAGTCAATTGGAGTTTTTTTGACTTCATTGTTATGGGTATACTTATTCTTTCCATGAGTTTTGGTATTAAGCAAGTCATAATGACAACAAAAAACACCAACTATCGAGTTCTTATAATAGGAATGATTTTAGTTGTATTTATATTAATATGGGTGGAATTAGCTGTTGGTATTTTTGACACCCCATTTGCGGGGAGTTAGTTAAAATTAATTTGGACTTCCTGCAAAATTGCACTAAGTTCAACCTTTTAATTTTCTTACAGTTACATACTCAATCATCGCATTATAGCTGCAGCTTCTGTCAATAAGGGGTGTAAAAACAACTGCGCTATATAAAAAAGATGTTACTTTTGTAGCCTAACCTTTTTTATGATGAAGCGAATTCTACTAACGACCATCTTTTTAAGTATATTTAATTTTCTTTCTTTAACCGCTACAGCACAAGTCAATACCAAGATGCACCGAATTGCCAAAATCAAAGTAGATGCCAATCAATTAGAGCGGTACCAAGTTGCTTTATATGAGCAGATGAATGCCGCCATACAATTGGAACCCGGAGTGTTATCGTATACGGTGGTCGCTGATAAAAAAGACGCAAACTCTATTACGATTTTTGAAGTGTATGCTAGTCTTGAAGCCTATCAATCGCATATTGCGACCCCTCATTTTAAAAAGTACAAAGAAACGGTTAAGGACATGGTTTTGTCTTTGGAACTGATAGATACCGAATTAGTTGCTAGAGTACAAAAAGCGGATTATTAATCGCCACATTGTAAATTTTTCAACATGCCTTTACAGCGATGTAAAGGCTTTTTTATGTCTTATTTATTTTGATGTAAATAGTTGTTGTTTATTGATAATTGAGTTCTATTTTTACAAAACAATTTAAAGTGTCAAAATGAAAAAACCAGCTCTATTTTTTCTACAGTTTTTTATCCTCCTTTTCGGATTTGTGATACTCACTGCTTTGATTCGGCTTCCTCTTACAGAAGGAAGGGCGGTTAATTTAGACCTGGTGCAGATTTACACCGCCCCATTTATCTTATATGTATATACTGCCTCAATTCCTTTCTTCGTTGCGCTTTTTTTGGCATTTCAATTACTCGGATATAGTAGAAAAAGTAGCCTGTTTTCTTTAGCTGCTGTTGAAGCAATAAAGCGTATAAGGTATTGTATAATTGTATTCAGTCTTTTTACTTTTCTTGCTGGGATATTTATACTTGTATTTCATGATAAAGAAGATGACCCAGCCGGATTTATTTCTCTTTGTATTATCACTATTTTGTTATCAACTCTAGTCGCAATAACGGCATCTGTATTTGAAAAAAAAGTAAGGAAAGGAATAGATTTGAAATCTAAAATATCTATACATTAAAGGGTTTTAACAAATAGTGTTTTCCAGCTTCGTTCTCCATCCCAAATGTTTGATTTTGCTTTGGCCAATACAGTTATAGACTTGCCATCCTTGCTCAACTTCCAAATCTCAGTTACATTGGTAAATGCTTGTTGTTGAACATTGACCTTGTAAGGAGTTCCCGCCATAAAATATACAATGGATTTAATGGTCATCGTTTGTCCATCATGGGACAACTTTACAGAAAACATTTTTCTGTTACCTTGACTATGATTAATTTGACTTGTTTTCCCATTGAAGAGCCACTTCTCTAGATTTTTAGAAGATGCATTTGAATCTGGATTTTCTATGGTTAGAAAATCTGCCTGCTCTACAATTTTTATGCGTTTAGCAACCATCCGATCGCCCGATTCATAGGAGCAAAAAATATTGCCGCCCATACTGATGGACTCATTGGCTTTCCACTTGCCAGAAAAGTTGGTGCGATGTGTTCCTTTTTTTGGCTGCGCTTTTACTGAAAAACTTAATACTCCAGTTACAAGAACTAGGAGAAAGGCCAAAACGTATCTTTTAATTGTCATACGTTATTTTATTTTTTTACGAAGTCAAAAATGGCTCCTATTAATACGCCAATTGCTATACCCATTCCCGTGCCTGCACTAATGTTTCCTATATTAATTCCATAGGCTGTACCCAATACGACGCCAAAACAACTTCCAAGCGCAATTCTGATTCCGGTGTTTTTATTCTTATTTTTCTCCATTCGGTTTGATTTAAATTCCTTTTTAAAGACACACTATTGTCTAATTGTCACCGGCTCTAAACGACCATTTCATATGGCTATCAAAGTCTTGTCGCAAATGCAGGTTAAGTTGGCCGGTATGATGTTGCGTATGTCTAAGATTGTAGAGTATAATTTCTATAATTGGATAATCCATGTCATTAGAATCATTTCCCTCGTAAAATCGTCTATTTGCAGTTTTTTCAGTAATGGAATAAATCAAATTTTTACATTTTTCACGGCTATTTTTTAGGTAGTCAATTACTTCCTGTTTTGCATAAATTTTATCTGGGATCATGTCGCCAATGGCCTCTTTTGGAATTTCTTCGATTGGTTTTGAAGTACAAGGAAGTAGAGGTTTAAATTCACTAGGCGGTATAGTCAAATAGTAATCTAAAAAAAGGGTAGTGTGAAAAGCGATATAATAAAATCTTGTATTGGTTTCAAAATAATCATCAGGACAATTTTTGATGGTACTAATAAGCATATCAATGCTAGCTCCAAATTGATTCCAAACGATTTCTTTTAATGCATTATCCATACTATTTCAGGATGAGGTTTGAGTTTTAAGTTTCTCAAATATACATTAAGTTTAGCTTCTGTCCAATATCGCAAAAGGCTTTGCTCTTTTGTATTAGTAAGATAAACGGGTTCAAATGATTTTTTATTTTTTACTTTCAGCATTATTTATACTTTTGAATTACCAAAAGACTAATTATGAAAACATCATTCAACAAAATCCTCTACATCGGATTTATACTTTTAGGACTATTCCAAGCGTTATTCTCCAAAGACTATATGCAAGCGGGTTCCTCTATAGGAATCGCTTTGGCTTTTGATCCATTTGATCAAGACCAAAAATGGAACGACAGACCTACTTGGCAGAAAGCAGTTTTATTCGTTCATTTAGGTGTAGCCGCTGCTTTATTGGGCTATGCAATAGGCTGGAATGATAAATAATCACTTAATAACAGCACAAAATGGCATTAAAAATTAATTATAGTAAAGTTGGTCTATTAATAATTCTAGGATTGGGTTGGATGGAAAAGATCTTTGCTTGGGAAGGAGTTCCCGAAGGGATCTATAAAATGGTACAAACCAATCTGCTTACTTCTTGGCTAACTAAGTTGGGGCCAATGGGACCAAATTATTTTTTAGGCTATTTTGAATTGATCGTGTTTATACTTCTAATTTTTAAGGAAAAATATGGCGCTATTTTATCTTGTTTAATCTTTTTGATTACCCTATCGTTTTTAACAACTGGTTTTTCATTTTCAATCGCAAAGGATTTTGCCTTGCTCGGAATTTCTTTAGATTTAACACTAAAAAACTGGATAAACAAGAAAAAGATTTAGGCGGTTTTGATATTACATAACTATTTAAAAACAATTGGAAGACAATTTTACTAATCCTTTTTAGTGTTTGGCTTATCTCAAGCTATACTGATATTAAAGCTGGAATTGTGGATGCTTGGACTTCAAAGTGAAGCATTAAACTAATTTTAGTTTCATCATAATATCCGTTTGTGCTTCGTCGCCAAAGACAAAGATATGTTTGTCAAAAGCCACAAAGCCATTTTTGGTATAGAACTGAAGTGCGCGATGGTTTTCTTCCCAAACGCCCAACCAGATATAATCACAATGCTTATTTTTTGCTATAGCCATGGCTTTTTCAAAAAGCAATTGACCCACTTGTTTTCCGTGGTAGTCTTGTAGCACATAAATGCGTTCAATCTCTACTGCATTAGCGTCTTGAAGTTCCGTTTGGGCAGCGCCAAAATTGACTTTTAGGTAGCCAATTACGACTTCGTTTTGGGTCGCAAAATAAAATTCTGAGTTTGGGTTTTCGAGTTCGGCAGTGAGTTTTTCGGTTGAAAAGCTAGTGGCTAAATAGGCTTTCATACTTTCTTCTGAATCAGATTCAAAAAAAGTATCGTAAAAGGTTTTACGTCCTATTTCTTGTAAGGGAACCAAATGTTCCAGCCCTATTTTTTTAATTGCAATCGAATTCATATCTACAAATATAAAATTTAATTAATTTCCTATATTTATCGAACGAAATAAATAGAACATAAACAGCTATGGATATTTTTAGTAGAATGTTAGCCGGAGGAATTATTGACAATAACGATCCCGACTTGCCGAAACTTTGGAAGCAGGTTTCTCAAACCATCACCTTGTCATCGGCATTGAATGCCGCTACAGATACGAATCAAATTAGACTTCAATTAAGTACAATTATAGGCAGTGTTATAGACACAAGTACGATTGTTTTTGTGCCGTTTCATACTAATTTTGGGAAACACACCACCATTGGAAAAAATGTTTTTATCAATCACGGTTGTTCATTTTTAGACCTTGGCGGCATTACTATTGAAGACGATGTTTTGATAGGACCAAAGGTGAGTTTAATTACCGAAAATCACCCTGTGGATCCGGCTAATCGTAAGTCGTTGGACTTAGCTAAAATTGTTATTAAAAAGAATGCTTGGATAGGCGCAGGCGCTATTATTTTGCCAGGCGTAACCGTTGGTGAAAATGCTATTGTTGCGGCAGGTGCAGTCGTGAATAAAGACGTAGCCGACAATACCATTGTAGCAGGAGTTCCTGCCAAAAAAATCAAAAACATACCTTAAATGAAACAAGGAATAACTCTTGTATTGAATTGGCTTTTTGCCGTTCTTTTTTCGGCAATAGGATTAGTGAATTGCTTCGTTGGTAATGATCCTGAATTTGGGGTTTTTATTTTGCTTTTGTCGCTATTGTTTTATCCTCCCCTTCGATTGGTATTTCAACAAAAGATTGGTTGGAAAATTCCCTCTTTTGTTTTAATTGTATTGGGACTGTTTGTTTTTTGATCTAGTTTGGGAGTAGGGGAATTGTTGGAAAAAATCAAGATGATTTTGGGGTAATTTTATGCTTACAAACTTCCAAATTTTTGTAGATACTTTTAATTTTCCTTTTGATTTTTTACATTACCATGTTTCAGTTTATAATAAATACTATAAATTTACTTTTTGTATCAAATAAAAAAGCGTTTTAAGTAGCTGTTTTTATTTAAAAATATCCCAATCGACCCCGTTAAATCGACATCCTATGAAAATTAAAGTATTTTACAATTGGTTTTTTTTATTTTTTGTTGTCCTGTTATTTGGGCAGAATAATGAAAAAATAGCATCACCATTTATTTTTTTTAGAGAAAAGCAGGCAAACAAAACCAGTAACTATTCTACTCCTGCCTTATATTCAGAAATTGAAACGGAACGATTTAATACAACAACAGGTCGTATAGAAAAGGGATATAATTGTATTATATACACTCAGCATCCAGAGCAATTGAAGGCAAAAGGATTGCCTATTGAGGTGACACTCCCTACTTTCTCTACAGCTTGGTTAACCCTAGAACAAATAGCAATAGCTTCTGATATTCCGGAAGTTAAATATATCGATGTCCCAAATTTTTTAAAACCCAGTAATGATATTTCAGTAGCCGGAACTGGCGCCAGTTTATTGCATAACGGGAGGTTAAATAACACTGCTTACAAAGGGGATGGTGTGATTGTAGCCATTATTGATTCAGGAATTGATTGGAATCATCTCGATTTTAGGAATCCAACAAATCCTGTAAAAAGCAGAATATTACGAATTTGGGATCAAACCTTAGTTCCGCAAGCATCAGAAAACAGCCCTGCCGGATATTCTCTTGGGGTTGAGTATACCAAAGAGCAAATTGAAGATGAAATTGACGGAACACCTGCCGGATTTGTTCGGGAAAAAGATACCGACGGACACGGAACTCATGTTGCCGGAACTGCGGTTGGGAATGGGGCCTCTTTGAATTCAAAATATACTGGATTAGCGCCCAATGCTGATATTGTAGTGATTAAAGCAGGAAACGGTTCATTCAGTACATCTAATATTATCTCCTCTTTAGAATATTTAAAAAGGTTAGCAAGTAGTTTGGGCAAACCGATTGTTGTTAATATGAGTTTAGGCTCTCAAGGCGGAGCTCATGACGGTACAGATCCACTTGAGGTGGCAATAGATCAGTTTACTGATACTGCTGCAGGACATATTGTGGTAGTTGCTTCAGGGAATGACAATGGGGATAATATCCACAAACAATCTATATTAGCACCAACGGCTCAGAGTACAATTGAAATACAGGTACCAACCGCTTCGGCATCTACGAAACAAGACGTGTTTAGACATACTATGTATGCAAATGATGCAAGTACAATGACAGCTGTAGTTACAGCTCCAGACGGAACGCAAGCTACTTCAGTCACCGGTACAGGAAGTATAATTATGAACGGAAATGCTAGAGTATATATTTCGAATTCAATTGATTCAGGAAGTGGTGATAGGAGAGTGCAGGTATACGTAACAAGAACAGGGACTTCATTAGATGTTTCTGGCACTTGGTCAATTGGAATAACAAATACCTCTTTGAATACGATCACAGTTGATGGTTGGTTATCAGACAAAGGGGATGATTATGAATCTACAACTTTACTCGGAGGAGACAGCAATTATTTAGTCACAATGCCCGGATGTGCAAACAAAGCCATTACAGTTGGTTCATTTATGGGTAAAATTGATTGGTATTCGTCATCTGGTTCTGGATATAATTATAATAATGGTATGCAAGATGATATTTCCTCTTTTAGCGGAATAGGACCAAGAAGGGATAACGTTCAAAAACCAGATATTACCGCAAATGGACAAGCGGTCGTTTCTTGTTTGTCTTCGGATTCTACTTTATCAAACACATCAGCTTATATGATAGAAAAAGGATTGTATTCGGCTCAGCAGGGTACTAGTATGGCAACTCCAGCTGTAGCTGGATGTGTTGCATTATTATTGCAAATGAAACCAACTGCCACTTTTGATCAAATCAAAACCGCAATAACTACAACAGCTACAAAAGATTCATTTACCTCTAATACTAGTAATAATATATGGGGTCATGGAAAAATAGATGTATTCAAAGCGGCATCAAGTTTTACACGATGTGAACCCTTGCCAAGAGTGATTTATAATTATGAACAACCCTATTCGAGTGCTGATAATTTTTCGTTTGAATTTAGTGGTCAAAGAGCTGCATTAAAATTCACATCAACCATTTCGGGTAATTTAGGAGGAGTTTTCTTAAAGACAGTTAGAAATCAAACATTAACTAGTTTAACAGTCGAAGTCCGATCTAATAATGCGGGTTCGCCAGGGACTTTATTAGGAACACAAAACGTAACTCCATCAACTTTGGCAAAAAACACTTGGAATTACATAGATTTAAGTAATCTCTCAATTTCTGTAGCAAGCGGTACCGATTATTTTTTAATTGTTCAGCCAGGATTAACAGATACTTTTGGACTAGGTCAAGAGCGTACAAACAGTCAACGCTCATTTGTTTCTAATGATGGAATAAATTGGTCTTCTGTTACTAATTTAAGAATCCGTCCAGAAGTTTATGCTATTCAAGGCTCAGGTTCGGTTGTCAACAATGTAACCATTAATTTAGCTTCGGCAACTGGAACTAATTCTCAATCACTATGTAAAGATGTCTCAATAACCCCTATTAGCTATACCACTTCTGGTTCTACCGAGATTACCTTTTCTGGATTACCCCCAGGGGTTTCTGGAGTATGGTCAAATAATCGAGCTACGATTACGGGTTCTTCTTCACAGATTGGAACATACAATTACATCGTTAAAGCAACATCGGGCTGTAACTCAATCAACGCAACAGGAAAAATTATAATTGTTGGAAAGCCGACTATTACAAATGTACAAGTTGTTAAAGAACAATCAGCCACTGCTGTTACGGTCAACGGAAATTATTTGATTGGCGAATCAGCATCTACGGTAACAATAGGTGGCGTTGCGGCAACTATTAGAAGTGCTACAAACAGTGCTGTTGTTTTTCTATTGCCTCAAAACAGCACCGGCGGCAACATAATTATAACCAATTCTTGTAACGAAAGTTCAACCCCATTTGCGTATCCTTATGTAGCGCCTACCAATATCAATTTAAGCTCCACCTCTGTTATTTCAAATAATACTATCGGATTAACAATTGCAAGTTTGTCAGCCACTGATACAGACCAAAACGATTCATTTACCTATTCATTAGTGAACGGACAAGGTGGTGAAGACAATGCTAATTTTTCCATCCAAAATAATTTACTCAAGGCTGCTGTCGTTTTTAATGCTCAAGTAAAATCAAATCATAACATACGAATTAGGATTACAGATGCAGGGGGCTTATATTTTGAAAAAACAGTTGTAATTAAAGTAGTACCCGATCAAGATTCTGACGGCGTACCCGATAATACAGATCAATGCCCTAATACTATTGCTGGCGCTAAAGTAGATTTTAATGGTTGTGAGATTTTTATCTTACCATCAAATAATTATGCCGTACAGGCAACAGCAACTTCCTGCGTAGGCCAACAAAATGGTGCCATTAGCGTAAGTGCCACTAACACCACCTATACGTATACTGTAACCATTAATGGTCAAAACGCGATTCAATTGAATACAGCCAATAACTTCAAAAATCAATTTCAAAACTTCGCAATAGGAACCTATGAAATTTGCATAACAATTCAGGGCAAACCTAATTATGTTCAATGTTATACGATTAAGGTAAAAGAACCGAATGTGTTGTCAGTTACCAATAAAATGAGCACTACAGGAAAGCAAGTCACCTATAGTTTGAGTGGAGCAAACAGCTATACTATTACGTTTAATGGATTTACCCAAAATTATACTTCAAACGCAATCACTTTTGATTTGGTTTCGGGCCAAAATACAATTGTCATTTCAACGGATTTATACTGTCAAGGACAATTTGAAGATCTCATTTTCGTGAGTGAAAAAGTGGTTGTTTATCCTAATCCAGTTCAAGATGTATTGAATTTATATTGCTCAGGCACTGATTCAAAAGTAACCGCTATATTAACGGATCTTTCAGGCAAACGTGTGGCGAATTTTTCAAAAACAGTACCTGAAACCAGAATGATTCAATTGGATTTAAACGACTTAACCAGTGGTTTCTACCTATTGCATTTGAAAGGAATAAGTTTAGAAGAAACTATTAAAATCATTAAAAAGTAAAGGCCATATGAAACAAATACACTATTTATTAGCCCTTTTTACATTTGTCTTTCTTATGTCTTGCGGCGGTGGAGATTCTGCTCCTACACCTACACCAGCGCCAGTAATTAAAACTCCAGGGAAAACTAGTTTAGTTGCACCATTAAATGCAAAGACTTGTGAGGAAGGATCCAATATTACTGCAACTCAAAGCACTGTAACCTTCAGTTGGAATAGTGCGTCGGATACAGAAAGTTATGAATTAAGAATCACTAATCTAAATACATCAGAAGTAATAACTCAAACTGGAATCTCTACTACTAGCGCAACAGTGACATTAACCCGTGGCATTCCGTATTCTTGGTCAATCACTTCTAAGAACAAAGGAGCAACAACTACTGATAGCGATATTTGGAAGTTCTATTTAGCTGGCGTTGGAGTGACTAATTATGCACCCTTTCCAGCGGCAGCTGTAAGTCCGCTTCCAGGAACCACTGTGACACCGACAAATGGTAAAGTCACTCTAACATGGGACACTAGCGATGTTGACGGAGGGAGTTTGACTCACACATTGTACTTTGATACAGTGGACGGAAAACAAACACCACTAACTGCCAATTCCAATCTTACAGTTAAAACGAAAGAAGTATCTGTAGCTGCCAACACTATTTATTATTGGCGCGTGGTTACTTCTGATGGCTCCAATACTGCAACTAGTATTGTGTACAGTTTTAAAACGAATTAATTATGACGCTATCAATTAGATTTCTCCTTTTGTTTTTCTGTTTTACTTTGGGAGTATCCAAAGTATCCGCCCAAGAAGTGTCGTCTCAAAATAGTTTAGCTCCAGCCGAAATAGAAGCGGGCTGGAAGTTGCTTTTTGACGGCAAAACCACTTCAGGATGGCATTTGTACAACGAAGGAAAAATCAAATCAGCTTGGAATGTTATGAACGGCGAATTGATTTGCGATCCTAACACCGAAAAAGTGGAGCGCGGCGATTTAGTTTCGGATCAAATCTTTACAAATTATGATTTTAGCTTTGAATGGAAAATTTCAAAGGCAGGCAATAGCGGGGTTTTTATAAACGTACAAGAAGCAGTTGAATTTCCTACTGCTTGGACCACCGGACCCGAATACCAATTGCTAGACAATGCTAATATGCCTAAGGAGTATTTGCAAGACGGCAAGCATTCTGCAGGTTGTGTGTACAGTTTATCTCCATTATTAAACCAGGTACAACCAAAGCCATCAGGACAATGGAATCATTCTCGAATTCTGCAACAAAACGGCGTCATTACCTTTTGGTTAAATGGCATTGAAACAGGTCACGAAGACATGAAAACCGACCGTTGGAAACAATTAATAGCCGGAAGCAAATTAGGTAATTTCCCTTCTTTTGGAAAGGCAATTCAAGGTAAAATTGCCTTTCAAGATTGGTCAAAAGGAGTAGCCTTGCGCAATATTAAAATTAAAGAAATAAAGTAAATTTTAATTATTTTCTATAATCCAAAGCGGGTTTTCGATCTCCAAGAAGTGGCGTATATTTAAAATCCTTTCCTCTTTTTTCTTCCAATTCAGCTTTGGCTTTTGCAATTTGGTCTTGGTGTAAAAACAAATCAATAGCAGTTAAGGCAATCGTTTTGGCTGCGACCATCATTCCCTTGTTGCCAATATCGGTTCCGCCTGCAGCCACCGCTTGCCAACTATGAGCCGGAGTTCCAGGCACCCAAGTGGCGCTTCCCATTCCTGCTGTTGGAACAGCAAAACTCACATCGCCTACATCGGTTGATCCAAAACTTGGATCCAAATTTTTGTAGGGTTGAACGATTGCTGCTTTATTTAAATCTCCATTTTCTATTCCTAAGGATTGCATAATTTGGTTTCCGAATTCTTTCTCTGCTTCAGTATACTGAACCCCGCCCACTTTAACCAAATTAGCATACATCATTTTTTGAAGCGTAGTGTTTGGGAGTAATTCGTGGGTACCTCCTATCAATTCGTATTTCATTGTAGTTCCTGTTCCTAATGCAGCTCCTTCGGCCGCCTTGGCAATGCGATCAAATAGTTCAACTACTGTTTTTCGGTTGCCATGACGTACATAATAATATACTTCGGCAAAATCAGGGACTACATTGGGTGCTTTCCCGCCATTGGTAATCACATAATGGATACGGGCATCCGAAGGAATGTGTTCGCGCATCATGTTGACCATCATGTCCATTGCTTCCACACCATCTAATGCAGAGCGACCTTTGTCTGGAGCCATTCCGGCGTGAGAGGCTACACCATAAAATCGGAATTTAGCTGATTTATTGGCCAAAGCCGAACCTGGATTCGCATCATTAGCGTCGGCTGGGTGCCAATGCAAGGCTACATCAACGTCTTTAAATAAACCTTCACGCACTAAATAGACTTTTCCTGAACCACCTTCTTCAGCGGGACATCCATAAAAGCGAATGGTTCCTTTTTTATGATTGGCTTTTAGCCAATTTTTCACTTCAATCGCTGCCGCTGTTGAAGCGGTGCCAAATAAATGGTGTCCACAAGCATGTCCTGCGGCTTTTCCTGCCGATTTTTTCTCGGCTATTGCTTCTTGAGAAAGACCAGGAAGCGCATCGTATTCGCCCAAAATGGCGATTACTGGTAATCCTTCACCATATTCAGCAATAAATGCAGTTGGAATTCCTGCCACGCCTTTAGTAATTTTGAAGTCTTCATTTCGTAAAGTTTCTTGCAATAAGGCAGCACTTTTTTCTTCTTGGTATCCCATTTCGGCAAAGCCCCAAATTTGTTGTGCAATGGCGCCATATTTTTCTTTTTTTGCCTCTAGATTAGACGTAATACTATTTGTTTTTTGAGCCAAAATGAAACTTGAGAAGCCCAAAAAAAGGGGAAGGAAATAGTGTGTTTTCATGACAGAAATGATATTTAATGAAACATAAATGTACTATTTTTTTACAATCGGCCATTATTAATCCGCTTTTTTGGTTAAGTTTGAATTGATAATCTGATTTATGATACAAGAAATCCCTATTGACGCCCTATTGCAATTACGTCAAAAAGTACTTTGGCCAGATAAAGACCTAGAATTCGTGCGCACTCCAAACGACGATCGCGGGATTCATTTGGGTGTTTATATCGAAGGTCAATGGGTTTCCTGCATTTCTCTTTTTCTCGAAGAAAATCATCATGCGGTTTTCAGAAAATTTGCCACCTTAGCCGAATTTCAAAATAAAGGGTATGGTAGTCAATTGCTACACTACAGTTTTAACCACCTCCAACAACTGGGTGTGCATTCTATTTCTTGTAGTGCACGGGTTGAAAAACAAAGTTATTATCTAAAATTTGGAATGCAACCCAATGGATATCCCTATCTCAAAAACGGTTTGAATTATATTCTAATGGAGGTGAATGTAAAATAAATTGATTTTCATTGTGTATTATTGACGCAATAAATATATATTTGTCTTTCATATATAAAAAATCAACCTCTATTTTCTTCATGAAATTTAAATTAATTGCTCTTTTTGCTTTTTTCAGTGTCACAATGGCACAAGCACAACATGCTAGTTTTGAAGCTAGTACAGGCGGATTCTCTTTTATTCCAGCCTTTACCTCAGAAGACCCACATATTATTGTTAATGCTGGAACAACAGATACGAAAAGACTTTCATTTCATTTGTTGTCTACCATTCGGTTGGAAAATTTAAATCCTCGGGGTGTAGTATTTATGTCTCGTTACAAATTCATTGACAAAAAACTAAAAGCAAGTTTCGGGATTCATTTACCGGCGATCCAAATCGACCAAAATTTTAATGTCGATACCTTTTTTGCACAAGAGGTTCTTGCGAGTTATCCTTTGTCAAAAAAATGGTCTATGGGCTTGTTTTATTTGCATGGCGAAGGAAGAAACAACGACTTTAAAACCAATTTCTTAGCCATAAGCACTACATTGGTTGAGGGAAATTTTAGTTTTTTAACCCAAGCATATGGTCTTGACTTAGACAGTACCTATGGAGTTTCGGAAACAATAACCTATAAAGTCACAAAAAAAATCGATTTCAGAGGCTTTGCCAACAAGACGATCTCCAACGGAAAATTCAATTGGACCCTAGGGGCACGATATAATTTGTAACTTGCTAATTCAATTAACTACCAGATAAACCACCTATAATGAAAACAAAAATAACATTGGTTTCTTTGCTGTTTCTTTTTGCTACACAAATGGAAGCACAAAAAAAATGGTCAGAAACACCTAAAGGGACTTTTAACCGTATTGAAAATATTGGCGGCCAAACCTTAGGCTATTCGCCAAATTCAGGCGTAAAAATCCTAACGGTTGATGGATTGGCCTTCAAAGATTTAAATAAAAATGGGAAATTAGATCGTTACGAAGACTGGAGAAAACCAGTTGCCGAACGTGCCAAAGATTTGGCGAGTCAAATGACTCTGGATCAAATTGCTGGATTGATGTTGTACAGTCGCCACCAATCGGTTCCGGCGCAAGCAGGAGGTTACTTTGGCGGCACTTATAACGGCAAACCATTTCCAGAAAGTGGCGCGAAAGCTCACGATTTATCCGATCAACAAAAAGCATTTTTAACAACAGATAATTTGCGTCATGTTTTGATGATTTCCGTGGAGAACCCAACGGTTTCAGCACTTTGGAATAACAATGTACAAGCTTTGGTAGAAAGTATTGGTGTGGGAATTCCTGCCAATAACAGTTCTGATCCGCGTCATGGTGCCAATAAAGATTCTGAATACAATGCAGGTTCAGGCGGAGCTATTTCGCAATGGCCTGAAGAATTAGGTTTGGCAGCAACTTTTGACCCTGCTATTACAGAACAATTTGGAACTATCGCCGGCAAAGAATACCGTGCGTTGGGAATCGCAACAGCATTGTCTCCACAAATTGATTTGGCTACCGAGCCAAGATGGAATCGTTTTGTAGGTACTTTTGGCGAAGACCCAAAGTTGGCTACTGATATGGCAAGAGCCTATGTTGACGGATTTCAATCCTCACCAAAAGCCATTGCAGCTTATGAAGGTTGGGGTAACCAAAGTGTGAATGCCATGATCAAACACTGGCCTAGTGGTGGACCTGAAGAAGGCGGACGCGATGGACATTTTGCCTATGGAAAATTTGCGGTGTATCCAGGAAATAATTTTGAAACGCATTTGAAAACCTTTTTGGACGGAGCGTTTAAATTGAACGGTGGTACCAAAAAAGCTTCGGCAGTGATGCCTTATTATACCATTTCGTATAACCAAGATAAAAAATACGGTGAAAATGTAGGGAATGGATTTAGTAAATTTATTGTTACTGATTTGTTGCGAGACAAATACGGTTACGATGGTGTGGTTTGTACCGATTGGGCTATTACGGGTGATGAAGGTAAAACGCCTGACGTTTTTGCTGGTAAATCATGGGGAACTGAGAAAATGACCATTGCCGAAAGACACTATAAAGCGATGATGGCGGGTGTAGATCAATTTGGAGGAAACAATGACATTAAACCCGTTTTAGCAGCTTACCAAATGGGAGTTAAAGAACATGGAGAAGCGTTTATGCGCAATCGTTTTGAAAAATCGGCGGTGCGTTTGTTGCTGAACATTTTCAGAGTAGGTTTATTTGAAAACGCTTATTTGGATCCAGAAGAAACTAAAGCGATTGTAGGAAAACCAGAGTATATGAAAGCGGGTTACGATGCCCAATTGAAATCAATTGTTTTGATTAAAAATCAAAATAATACCTTGCCAATTGCACAAGGGAAAACAGTATATGTTCCTAAAAGAACGACTCCGCCGGGGGTAAATTTCTTTGGAATGCCAACTCCAGAAAAAACAGAATATCCAGTGAATTTGGAATTGATTAAAAAATACTACACGGTAACTGATGATCCTGCAAAAGCTGATTTCGCCATGGTGTTTATCAAAAGTCCAGTTAGTAATGGATACAGCAGAGCCGATAGAGAAGCGGGTGGAAATGGATATGTGCCAATTAGTTTGCAATTAAAAGACTACACAGCAACTGACGCTAGAGCGCAAAGTATGGCAGCTGGAGATCCTGTAATTGATCCCACTATTACCAATCGTTCGTATTTGAACAAGACTTCAAAATCGAATTCATATCCCGATTTGAATACTATTTTAGACACTAAAAAAGCGATGAATGGCAAACCCGTATTAGTAGCGATTACCGTTTCTAATCCAATGGTTTTTGGCGAATTTGAAAAAGAGGTGGATGCAATTGTAGGCGAATTTGGAGTGCAAATGGAAGCTTTGTTGGATATTGTTTCTGGAAAAACAGAACCTTCAGGATTGTTGCCTTTACAAATGCCGATCGATATGACAACGGTTGAAAAACAATTCGAAGACGTACCACACGATATGATTCCGTATCGCGATGCCAATGGCAATGTATACGATTTTGGTTTTGGATTGAACTGGAAAGGAACAATCAAAGACGCTAGAACCGAAAAATACAGCGTGAAAAAATAATTGATTGCAAAAGCCATTTACAAAAGTGTAAATGGCTTTTGTTTTTTGAATCTATTTATCCAGTACATTTAGCATTATAAACCACTAACTTAATTGCCCTCCAATGAAAACAATAAATAAACTAATTTGTACTCTTTTGCTCGCAACTGGTTTTGTACAGGCACAAACTACAGTAACTGGAAAAGTAGTAAACTATAAAAACAAAGCGGTGTCGGGTGCTGATTTGTATTTGGATTCTACGGCAACCCAAGTGACTACTAACAAGTTGGGAGAATATACCCTTGTTGTTCCCGAAAATGTGAAAACTCTAAGAGTACATTCTAAAAAATACGGTTGGTTGAGCAGTGCTTTTGCCAAAGAAACCAAAATGAACTTTATGTATTTAGATACCACTCCGATAACTGATAAATCGATTACCCCTCCGAATGGGTTAAAACCAGGGAAAGACAAAACCACCGTTACCTATAGAACGATTTACGACATGATGCGTGGACGAATTGCAGGGGTAACAGTCCAACAAGACAATACCATTATCATTAGAGGAATCAATTCGATTAGAAACAATACAGAACCTTTGTTTATAGTTGATGGAAATGTAGTGTCTAGTATTGATTTCATTGTACCTAACGAAGTATTGAGCATCAACGTTTTGAAAGATGCGGAAGCGTCTATATACGGTTCAAGAGGTTCTAGTGGCGTGATAGTAATTAAGTTGAAAAAATAATCCAATTCATTATTTCTAATTCGTTCCAATATCCATCACTTTTAGTTCAAACTGTTCACGAGGTCCTTTGGCCTTGTTCTTAATTTGGGAACGGTAGTTGTAAATCGTAGAAGAAGAATAACGCAAGAATTCGGCAATTTTAGCACTGTCTTTAATACCAAGGCGAATCAGTGCAAAGAGGCGTAACTCGGGATTTAGGAGTTCGCCTTTTTTGATGATGATGCTATCGGGTTCAGTCAATAAGTCTTTGAATTCTGACACAAAAGTGGGAAAAAGCTGAACGAAAGTTTGATCAAATTGCGAATAGAATTCTTTTAATTCTTTGTCGATAAACGCTTTTGATTTTACAGTGCTCACTAAGTCGTTTACTTTTCCTGCCGTAGCCATCACCTTTAGTTTTTGACTGTATTCTTCCATTTTTCCAATGTAGACCGAGCATTGATCCATATACCGACCAATGTAAATTTCTTTGAGCAAACTCGTTTCGGCCAATTCTAGATTGGTTTGATTCAGTTTGGAATTGAAGCCTTGCAATTGTTGATTCAATACCGAGAGTTGATTGTTTGCCAATTCTACATTTTTTTGTGCCTTCGCTACTTTTTTCATTTGCTTGAAAAGCAAAATCAAAACACCCAATAAAAATAAAGCCAAAACGCTCGCGCTGATTAAAAACACAATCAACTGGGCTTTTGCCGATTTGTTTTTGGCTTCATAGGTTTCATTGATGATGGGAAGCATCTTGGAAATTTCGTAGGTTCGAAGTTTCGAATTGCAAAAAACCGCATCGTCTAACGAGCGTTTAATGTATTCATAGGCCGATTCAATATCGCCTTCTTCATATAACATAAAAGCGAGTTCACGCAAGGAAATGTTTTCTTTTTTAACCAATTCTAAATCGGATATAGCAGAAATTGCTAGCCATTTTTTCTCTTGTTCTTTGTCTTTTTTTGCCTTATAATTTTCAGATATCAAATAGGCAATTACGGCTCGATTAGGATCGGATTTTTCAATTGTATCAAAATAGGGAAGCAACAAAGCAATGGCCTGGTCGTGTTTTTTTTGAGATAAAAATTGACCTGCTATTGCAAGAACGTATTCGGGCGATTTTTTGGACAAATTTGTTATCGCTTTGTCACGATTTTCATTCCCCAATCGATTGTAGGTGTTTTTTTCTTCTACACTTGTAGCATAACCTGCAAGGCCTCCATATACAATTCTTTTAGTCCAATAAAACTCCCCTTTTAATTGTGGCGCCACCGAAGATTCCATAGTATTGAGAATTTCCAAGGCTTGATTGTACATTCCGAGAGTCCCTAAAATGGAAGCCAAGTTGAGTTGGGCTTTAGTTTTTTGGACAGTATTTTTATTTTTGATGGCAATTTGCACACTTCTTTTGGCATAGACTAAAGCCGAATCCGATTGGTAGGATTTGTATTCTTCGTATAATTTTTCTAAAATATGATAGCGATCTTGAAGCACTTTTGTATGACGCAATTTTTCTTTTAATTGCTCCAGAGAATTATTTTTTTGGCTTAAATACAATTCATCTTCAGAAAGTGTTTGATCTAATTTGCTTTTGAATAGTGGGAATTGGTCCTGAGACCAACTCAAATTAGTGCAAATCAGTACAAATACCAATGCTGTTTTTAAATGGAAAAAGGAATGCTTTATTGTCATAATGAAAATTCGTATTGAAGCGTTTTATAATTCACAATATTATTGGATTAAGAAAGCGTAAGTCAATTGGATACAAATTTAATTAAAATCAAAAGTAATATAGTTGTTTACCAAATTTATAAAGTGAATTGTCAACTAGTAAAGATATTTTTGGGTTTATTAGTTCTTAATTTGGCGACACTACCTGATATTATTTATTATTACTACATTTATAAACTAAACAGCATTAATTTGAATTGGGATATATTACATTTTTTTAATACAATATCGTTGTCTTATTTGGAAGACAGGGCACTTTTGTTGAATAGAAAAGAAATTAAGTTTATTGTTCCAATAGCTTTACTTGAATCGGTTTTGAATGATTGTAAAAACGATTATGACTTATTAAAAATAAATGAGTTGACCGAATTTAAATACAGTACAAATTACTATGACACATCTGATTTAAAATTCTATTTTGACCATCATAATGGGAAGGGCAATAGGTTTAAAATTCGCGAAAGGGAATACAATCAAACGGGTCAAAAATACATAGAGGTAAAAACCAAAACCAATAAAAACCTGACCATTAAATTTAGAAATATAATCAACAATTGGTCTGAATCTAAAGAGTTTATTGAAGCTCACACTAAGATTATTGGATCCGATTTGCATCAAAGTTTGTGTTCTGAATACACAAGAATAACACTACTCCATAAACAAAAAAAAGAGAAAGTAACATTGGATTTTAATTTATCTTTCTTTGAAAAGCAACAATTCATTCAATATAATAATCTTGTAATTGCCGAGGTAAAAGCAGATAATATTTCAACAATTCATTTTAATACAATTATGAAAAAACACAAAATTAGATCGGGTTCTTTAAGTAAATATTGTTTGGGACTAATTTCATTGAATCCAACTTTAAAGAAGAACAACTTTAAAATGATCTTTAATCAATTTATAAACGCAAACAACAATGGATAATACAGTATTAAACGTCATATTTAATTTATTAGGGTTTCGATATTTGTTGAATTTACTCACCGTTTTTATTCTTTTTCGTTTCATATATTATAAAAATTATAAAAAGACCGATTTGTTTTTAACTTTTTTCGGTTTCAACTCTATCTTTTTTTTCATTTCATTTATGTTGAATAAAGTTGAAATGAGTACTGGAGCAGGTTTTGGATTATTTGCGGTTTTTTCGGTTTTGCGTTATAGGACTGAAGGCATTGGGCCAAAAGACATGACCTATTTGTTTTTGAGTATTTCGATTGGTTTACTAACCGCAATTGGACCTCCAGACGGAATTGAAATTGGTTTGTTTTGTTTTGTAATTATTGCATTGACTTACATTCTTGAAAATTCTCTTTGGGGTAAAAAAGAAGTGTCAAAAACAATCATTTTTGACTCTCTTGATTATATCAATCAATCTCAACAATCGGAATTAATGAAAGAGTTAAAAAGTAAAATAGGTATTGAAATTCATAGATTATCGGTTGACAACATTGATTATTTGAAAGACTCTTGTACTATTACAATTTACTACTATGAAAATTAAACTAAACGGTTTACTGTATGTAATAATAGTTTTTATAGCTATTTACACTGACGCTTTGTTTGCACAAACATCAAAGTCGGATCCCAAGGATAATCAGGGATGGTTTGGAGCTAAATTAAAATTGGATTTGCCAAACGGCTGGGAAACCAGCTTAGATTTTCAAACGAGATTTATCAATGACTTACAATTGTACAATGGCTCCTACAGCTCAGTTGGAATAACAAAAAAAATAAATAAGACAATAGAGCTTCAATCAGATTATAGATTGGCCTTAGTACAAAAAGGCACTTATCATCGTATTAGTTTTGGTGGAGAAGCAACGAAAGAAATTGATCGTTTTAAATTGGGTTTGCGATTGTTGATACAAAATCAATTACAAGATTTTGAAGACGAATTAAAAGAAAACCAAAAAGAAGGGTATTGGCGTACCCGCTTTGAAACTAATTACGCACCAACGGATCGGATTGATCTGTATATTTCTACTGAACCAATCATAAAATTTGGAGAAACTCGTACTATTGACAATTGGAGAAACACGGCAGGGATTAAAATAAAAGTAGCCAATAGTACAAAACTAAACTTGTTTTATATTTACCGTTTAGATTATGCAAAAGCCACTTATGACAGATTGTTTCAAGTCATTGGAGCGAATATAGAGTATTCTCTTAAGCTAAAAAAAAGAAACAAGTAACAATTAAAAAGTTGCAATTTTAGAATCCATCCAAGCCAACCTATTCGTGAGATAGGTTTTTAATTCAGAAACGCTGTTGTTATAATTATTAGTAATACCTGTCCACTTGGTGTAATTTCTAATAATGGCATTATTATTAGTTAAATAGCTTGCAGTAGTAGTAGTTAATTCGAGCACTTTTGAAGTACTAAGTGCATTAGCACGTAATTCTGTCCAGCGTGATTTTAATTCACTTCTAAATTGCGGATCTTCCATAAGTCGTTTCCACCAAAAAGGAACCATCCAAGCGTCATTTGTCACATAACTATTATAGTTATATATCCAATCGTTAACAGGGACTCTTCCACCCGTTCCATACCCGATATTCAAATCCCAAATAGGTCCCATTTTTAACTTCCCACCTCGGGCTTTGTGCATATAGGTACTTAGGCGATAGCCGTCAATATTACCCGCCACCTCGTTGATAATGAAAAAATCAATAAAACTTTTTCTATCTATATAATTGGTATACGTTCTGTAATTAGTAGAGAAATTGTCGTTTAGCAATGCGGTTTCAAAATCATTCACATAATTCTTTATATAGGATTTTTGAGCAGCATTAATGGTTTCTGCTTTGGGATAATCGTAAACAAAATAAGTTTCTAAATATTTGTTACTATGGTATGGAGCCCCATATGCAGGAAAAGTAATCCGATTACGATTGATATCATAATTAGATCTAAAACTATTAAATTCTGTATAGCGACAGTCATCGTCCCAGTTGTTGTCGTAATAAGAAAGCGGATGAGTTCCTAAAACATCACTTCCTGATGTTTTATCAATTTTTAAAATATAGCCACCGGTAATTTTTGCCGCGTCTGTATCAGCAGCGGCTAATGATTCAATGTTGATTCTGTCTGCTCCTCTTTTTAATTTTTCCATAAAAACATATACTCCTAAATATGTTCCGTTTAACTCTACTTCAACAAATTTAGAGCGACTGGAATAATTACCCATATTACGAAACAATTCATAACCAAGATAATGGTACATTAACGTTCGGTCAAAAATGGTATTGGGAGCCTGAAATACATCTCCAGTCAAAATCCAATCTTCTTCGGCTGGAAAACCTAAAATACTTACATCTTTTCCGTTTCCGTTAGTATCTCTAGTTTCAATTCCAAAAGATTTTTTATCAGAAATTCGATAGGAAGTAGACCCTCTGTATTCGATACCAATCAGGCTGTTAAAAACTCTTTTTTTATTGATGTAAATTTCCATTTCACCACCAACCTTAGGTTCGTTTAAAACTGTAGAAATCGATTTAATTTTAATATAAGGTAATTCACTATTTCCTATTTCAACAGCTGATATTAAAGGTTTTATTTCTTCTGTTATTGTAGGTTTAGTTTCTTCAGAATCAATAGTTTCGTCCTTAGAACAATTAACAAAAATCAATACAAAAAAAAGTAGGAATAAGTATTTTAATTTAAGCATAGCAAAATATTTTATAAGATAAAAGTAGTAATAAAATAATCAATAGAATCTTTTATATATAAATAAACACAAGGTATCGTTTATCTTAATTAGTAATTCCGAATTGTAAATTTAGTTTGTAACTTTGTGAACCAATAAAAAATGGATATGAAATACTCGGCAGTTCTTTTATGCGCTCTTTTTTTTCTAATGGCTTCATGCAAAGAGGACAATCAGCAACCTAATGCCGAAAATAAAAAAGCAGCTCAAAAAAAGGAAGTGATTTATAAAAACATCAGCAAAAGCTGGGATTTTTATGCTGTACCAATTAACACCACTTCAGAACAAAGTGTAGCAAGTTGGACTGAATTTCGTCAATTCTTAGAAGAATTAGGTCAAAAACCTAGTAAAACGATTAGTGCATTTCAGAAAAAAGCAGTAGAGCTTTCCAAGAAAGTGGCGCTACTCAATAATAACATACCCTACCAATTCCAACAACCGCAAATTAAAAGTCGAATAGGCACTTTAATTACGAAAGTGCGTTTATTGGATTTATTCATTCACTTGGATGCTATTCCGGATAAAAAAGTAGTTATTTTGATAAGTGAAATCAATGCAGAGTTGGTTTCTTTGCAAAGACAAATGGATAAAATTACCGAAAAAAGTAAAATTCCAGTTGAGGAAGGTGAATCGGATATGTTGAGAATGCTTGACACTACAAGAGCAATTCCAAATACAATAGTAGACCCTAATCTCCCACGCGTTGAGTAAAACTATCTATTCTATTTACGATAATTCGCCTAAAACCGAGCAAATTTCGACGTTTTTAGGGCAAAATAGCACCCCAAAAATACAGCTGTCTGGATTGGTGGGATCCTCTATTTCATTTCAAATTCGCTCTCTTTTTAAAAAATCAGAATTGCCTTTTTTATTGATATTAAATGATAAGGAAGAAGCGGCTTATTTTTTGAACGATTTGGAACAAATGGTAGGCGATCAAGACGTATTGTTTTATCCCGCTTCTTTTCGACGCCCCTATCAAATAGAAGAAACTGATAATGCGAATGTGTTGCTTCGCGCTGAAGTACTAAACCGCATCAACTCACGCAAAAAACCAGCCATAATTGTAAGTTATCCTGAGGCACTTTTTGAAAAAGTGGTCACACGAAAGGAATTGGATAAAAACACCTTGAAAGTGGCTGTGGGTGACCAAATTTCGATTGATTTTATCAACGAAGTGCTGTTCGAATACGAATTTAAAAGAGTAGATTTTATAACAGAACCTGGAGAATTTTCGGTTCGAGGTGGAATTGTAGATGTGTTTTCATTTTCTAATGATAATCCGTATCGTATTGAATTTTTTGGCAACGAAGTGGATAGTATAAGAACCTTTGATGTAGCCACCCAATTGTCATTGGAACAACAAAAGAAAATTGCCATTATTCCGAATGTAGAAAATAAATTTTTACAGGAAAATCGCGAAAGTTTTTTGGATTATATTTCTGAAAAAACGGTACTTTTTATACAAAACACGGAAGGTTTTTTAAGTCAATTGGACATGCAATTTGCTAAGGCCGAAGAAGCGTTTGAGAAATTATCTAAGGACATTAAACACGCCACGCCGGAGCAATTATTTTTGAATCAAGAACAATTTATTAAACGCGCTTTGGATTTTTCGGTGGTGGAATTAGCTTCTAAACCGATTTTTAAAACCACCAAAAAGGTGGATTTTCATATCCAGCCCCAACCTTCTTTCAACAAGCAATTTGATTTGTTGTTGAACAATCTGAACGACAATCATTTTAATGGATACAAAAACTATTTATTTTGTTCCAATGACAATCAAGCCAAGCGTTTTCACGATATTTTCGAAACCTTGGACGAGGCAAATTCAGAGAATATTCGCAAGCAATACAACACTATAGTTTTGCCTTTGTACCAAGGATTTATAGACGAAGAAAATCAAATTACCTGCTATACCGATCATCAAATTTTTGAACGCTACCATAAATTCAACATCAAAAACGGCTATTCCAAAAAGCAAAACATTACCCTGAAAGAACTGACTTCGCTTTCGGTGGGCGATTATGTTACGCATATCGATCACGGAATTGGAAAATTTGGCGGTTTGCAAAAAATACAAGTCGAAGGCAAAACACAAGAAGCAATTAAGCTGGTGTATGCCGATAATGACATTGTGTATGTGAGTATTCACTCCTTGCACAAGATTTCAAGATACAATGGCAAAGACGGAACGCCTCCTAAAATTTATAAATTAGGTTCGAATGCTTGGAAAGTTTTAAAACAAAAAACCAAAGCGCGCGTCAAACATATTGCATTCAATTTGATTCAGCTTTATGCCAAAAGGCGTTTGGAAAAAGGCTTTCAATATGCTCCGGATAGTTACTTGCAAAACGAATTAGAAAGTTCCTTTATCTACGAAGATACGCCGGACCAAATCAAATCGACTCAGGAAGTAAAAGCCGACATGGAAAGTGATCGCCCCATGGACCGCTTGGTGTGTGGCGATGTAGGTTTTGGAAAAACTGAGGTGGCCATTCGCGCTGCTTTTAAAGCGGTGGACAATAGCAAACAAGTTGCCGTTTTGGTGCCCACTACTATTTTGGCCTACCAACATTACCGCACGTTTTCGGAACGATTGAAAGACATGCCAGTAACCGTCGGTTATTTGAACCGATTTAGAACGGCCAAACAAAAAGCAGAAACCCTCAAGCAATTAGCCGAAGGAAAATTAGATATTGTTATTGGAACCCACCAATTAGTAAATAAAAATGTGGTTTTCAAAGACCTAGGTTTGTTGATTGTGGATGAGGAACAAAAATTTGGGGTAAACGTCAAAGACAAACTCAAAACAATCGCTGCCAATGTAGATACCTTAACGTTAACGGCTACACCTATTCCGAGAACCTTACAATTCTCGTTGATGGCTGCTCGTGATTTATCGGTAATCACTACGCCACCGCCGAATCGTTATCCTATCGAAACCAATGTGGTGGGCTTCAATGAGGAGTTGATTCGTGACGCGATTTCGTATGAAATTCAGCGCAACGGACAAGTCTTTTTTATCAATAACCGCATAGAAAATATTAAAGAAATTGCTGGAATGATTCAGCGATTAGTGCCCAACGCCCGCGTAGGAATTGGCCACGGTCAAATGGAAGGTGCTAAACTCGAAGAACTGATGCTGGCTTTTATGAACGGTGAGTTTGATGTTTTGGTAGCAACTACCATTATTGAAAGCGGTTTGGATGTGCCAAATGCCAATACGATTTTTATCAACAATGCCAATAATTTTGGATTGTCTGATTTACATCAAATGCGAGGCCGAGTAGGCCGAAGTAACAAAAAAGCATTTTGCTATTTTATCTGTCCGCCTTATTCTGCCATGACAGATGACGCTCGAAAACGAATTCAGGCATTGGAACAATTTAGTGAATTGGGCAGCGGATTTAATATTGCCATGAAAGATTTAGAGATTCGTGGAGCAGGTGATTTGTTAGGAGGAGAACAAAGTGGTTTCATCAACGAAATTGGTTTTGATACCTATCAAAAAATTATGAACGAAGCCATTGAAGAGCTGAAGGAAAATGAATTCAAGGATTTGTATCCAGAACAAAATGATATTGAAACCAAAGAATATGTCAAAGACTTGCAATTGGATACTGATTTCGAATTGTTATTCCCTGATGAATATATCAATACGGTTTCAGAACGATTGCTATTGTACAATGAACTAGCCGAAATTAAAGATGAGGCTGCTCTTTTGGCCTACGAAAATAAATTAATTGACCGTTTTGGTCCATTGCCAAAACAAGCGATTTCGTTATTGAGTAGCATGAAAATCAAATGGATCGCCACACGATTAGGAATCGAAAAATTGGTCTTAAAACAAGGCAAAATGATTGGGTATTTTGTGTCTGATCAACAATCGGATTATTACCAATCGGGACGTTTTCATCAAGTATTACAGTTTGTACAAAAACAAAGTGCCTTGTGCAAAATGAAAGAAAAACAAACACCTAATGGATTGCGATTGTTATTGACGTTTGACAATGTGAAATCAATTCGCAGAGCATTAGAGTTAATGGAATTGATGGGTAACCAATAAGAACAAAAAAGCCTCCATTTTTGGAGGCTTTTTTGTTATAAGTCATTTTAGTTTTTCAAATCTTTAATTACTTTGAAAGCCACATCGACTTCATTTTCACTAACTAAAATAGTGAACTCATTAGATGTTGAAATTACCTCATTGATAATGATACCTTCCCAAGCCAAGCGTTGGAAAATGAAATAATAAATTCCTGGAACTACAATATTTTCTTTGGGTAATTTTACTGTGATAGAAGCTAAATTTTCTAGTTTTTGAATCAATTTTTCGTTAGCAAAATGCTTGTCAACCAAATGATTCACGCTGCTACTTACCACAATATTCGTTTCATTTACCCCTCTTGATGAAGTGTAAAAAATATCTGTATTACTATTGATATCTGTAATTAAATCAGCTTGTTTGTTCAAAACCGTTTCAGAAGCTGCAAAAGTGTAATCGGTCAGTTCAGAACGCACGGTAATTTCTCCGATGTTTTTGATGACTTTATTGATTTTGTGATTCAATTTAAAGTCCAATTCTTCGGTCAACCTTTTCAAGGCCATTACAATAGCGCCTTGTTTTACTTCTTTGCCAAATTCATTCTCTAATTCACTCATAATATTGCGTGAAAGAGAAGTCAAATTTATGATTCCTAGCGACAAAGCATTCAGTAAAAAGGGCTTTGTTTTGATGTAATTTTCTACAATGGACGAAACAGTTTTCATAGTAGTAGGGTTTAGTTGTTGTTTTAAAATCGTAGTTAGGGTTGTTGTAGTTGTGTTAAAAACCGCTGCAAATATAAATAAAAAAACAATTTGTTACAAATATAACATCAAAAAAAATATTCAAAAATGAAAAAATGCGTCCGTAAGGTGTTCAATAACAAATTCTTGCTCTTTTTTACTAATAGCGATGATGTCGAATCGGACCTCTAGATCTAAATCGTTTTCGGTTACGTAAGCATTTACCGCTTTTACTAATAATTGGATTTTTTTTGACTTTACAAAGTCTTGTGGAAGACCAAAATCAGTAGAAGATCGGGTTTTTACTTCTACAACCGCTAAGGTATTTTCTTTTTGAGCCAAAATATCAATTTCTGCTTTTTGAAAAACCCAATTGGTTTCCAAAATGGCATACCCCATTTTCTGAAGGTATTCAGTAGCTAGTTCTTCTCCAAGTTTTCCTAATTCGTTGTGTTCGGCCATATCAAGGAGGATTAAATGAAGTTATTCAAAAACCACAGTACTACAATTTTCGGTTACTTCGATAGTGACATTGTTGCCTAAAATCAAGGCTCTGTTATCGTGAATATGACCTGCAGGGAAATTAAAAATCACAGGGATGTTGTATTGTTTAGTCACATCTTGAACAATTTCAAGTGCATTTTTCCCCCAAGGAATATCGTTGTCTTTCATATCGGTCATGGAACCCACAATGATTCCTTTGAGACTTTCCAGACAGCCGTTTCGCTTCAGGTTCATCATCATACGATCAATATGGTACAAGTATTCGTCTAAGTCTTCGATGTATAAAATTTTGTCGGTACAATCTATAGCTGAGGGCGAACCCAATACACTATACAATATCGATAAATTACCCCCAACTAATTCGCCAGTCGCTTTACCTAATCGGTTCATAGGATGTGGGTCAATTGCATATTGTAATGGTTGTCCAAACAAAGACAAACGCAAACTTTCAATGGCTTCCTTACTAGCTTTAGCAAGGCTAATAGGCATAATTCCGTGAATGGATTTGTAACCCATTGTATTGAGGTGGTTGTGCAAAACGGTAACATCGCTAAAACCGACCAACCATTTTGGTGATTTTTTGAATGCTGTAAAATCAATTAAATCGACTACTCTTACGGTGCCGTAGCCACCACGGGCACACCATATGGCTTTAATATTGGGATTGTCTAGTTGCTCTTGTAAATCGGCAGCACGTTGCGCATCACTTCCGGCTAATTGATTTTCTTCTAAGCCAATACTTTCACCAACGACAACATGTAAGCCCCAACTTTCTAATAAGTCAATAGTGGGCTGCATGCTTTTCACAATATGTTTTCGGGCGGTTGCTAAAATGGCAACAGTATCTCCTTTTTGTAAATAGGGTGGTGTAATCATAGTCGTTTGGGCTTGCATAGTGATAGAAAGTAAACTTAAAATGAATAAGAAGTAAGTTTTTCTCATAAATGAAATCTGTTGTGCAACAGTATTTATTTTTAAACAAATATAGACAAATCCGAAATCATTTTTAATTGCAGTTCTAATTTCTTAGTTTTACTAAACCCATTAATCATTGTCCTAAATCCTATATTTATGAGAATCTGCCCCATTCTTTATTGTCTTCTCTTTTTGTCTTTGTCTCCAAAGTCCCATGGACAATCTAAAAAATTCCGAATTCATACGGTTGCGTTTTACAACTTTGAAAATTTGTTTGACACCATAAACGACCCTAACACATTTGATGAAGATTGGACGCCAAAAGGTTCTCAACACTGGACTTTTGACAAATACCAAAAAAAGTTAACCAATCTTGCCCGAGTTTTGGCCGAAATTGGGAGTGCCAATAATCCGGAATCTCCAACCTTCATTGGCGGATGCGAAATAGAAAATAGAGAAGTGTTAGAAGATTTAATCCAGCAACCTAACTTGGCAGATAAAATGTATGGAATTATTCATTTTGATTCTCCAGATAAAAGAGGGATTGATGTTGCCTTATTGTATCGGAAAAACTTTTTTCAGCCTACCTCATTTGCTAACATCCCATTGTATGTGTTCCAAGGAGCAACAAAACCCAAGAATGGAACAACAGAAAGTACAGATGATATTGAAATTGTCAGCCCTAAGAATAAAAGAGTGTATACCAGGGACCAACTCTTGGTTACAGGATTTTTAGAGGGCGAAGAAATCCATTTGATAGTCAACCATTGGCCTTCTCGTTCTGGTGGAGAGCAACGATCGAGTCCGTTTCGGGAAGCGGCAGGAGCCTTAAACCGGAAAATAATTGATTCGTTACAGCAAATTAATCCAAAAGCTAAAGTGATCACCATGGGCGATTTGAACGACGGGCCTTACAACAACAGTGTGAAAATAGCGTTGGGCGCCAAGGCAAAAAAAGTTGAGGTTCCGCCATTTGGGATCTTCAATCCTTTTGAAGAGATGGCAAAAAAAGGAATGGGTACGATAGCGCATCGCGATGCTTGGGATATTTTTGACCAAATTTTAATATCCGAATCGTTGTTGCCATCCGATTATTCTAGTTATCAGTTTTGGAAAGCAGGAATTTACAACACTTCCTATTTAGTCCAAACAACAGGTTCCTTTAAAGGATATCCTTTGCGACATTCGGCTACCGAAATTGGATTTAGCGACCATTTTCCGGTCTATATTTATTTAATCAAAGAGAAAAAATAGCCAAGATATTTAACTAAATTTACGCTTTCAAAAATTACTACTATGGCTATTGCAAAACCGTTCAACTTGAATCAATGGATCGATGAAAACCGTCATTTATTGAAACCACCTGTTGGGAATAAAAATGTGTATACCGAATCAGGAGATTATATTGTAATGATTGTAGCGGGGCCAAACGCCAGAAAAGATTACCATTACAATGAAACGGAAGAACTTTTTTACCAATTAGAAGGCAGTATTAAAGTGGTTATTCAGGAAGACGGAGAGCGAAAAGAAATGGAATTGCAGGCCGGAGACATGTACTTGAATCCAGCTAAAATTCCGCATTCACCAGTTCGTTCAAAAGGTTCCATCGGCTTAGTGATTGAACGTAAAAGAGCGGGCTTAGGTTTTACTGATGGTTTACTTTGGCATTGTGATTCGTGCAATCACAAATTATACGAAGTTTATTTTGAGTTGCACAATATTGAAAAAGACTTTTTGTCTCATTTTGCACACTTCTACGGATCAGAATCTTTGCGCACTTGTTCCAAATGTGGGACGGTTATGGATACCGATACAAGATTTGTGGCTAAGAAATAATTTTAGTTTCGCCCTTTTTCATTAGGGTATAACACATCTAAATTTTCACTTTGCCAATAGGCTTTAGTATCTACATCCATAATTGTTAATGGACCTCTAAAAGCGGCTCCGGTATCTACATTCCAAACATTGGCCATTTGAACGGGAATAGTTTTTCCAATTCGAGAAACAGGCGTGTGCCCAATGAAAATTTCGTTATACAACCTAAGTCGTTTTGGATAAGCCAAATCAGTAGTTTTCATGTTTTTGTCCAAAGCCAAAGCAGTTTCCCAGAGGCTTCTATCCCAATAAAAAAGCTTTGGAAAATATTCAAAATCAACCCCATTCATATTGGTAAATCCGGCGTGAATGAACAATCTATTTTGTTCGTCTAGATGGAAATCTACTAAGGATTCTATGAAATCGATATGGGTTGCTAAAGTTGTAGCGTCTCGATTTTGATAGGCCGTAACCGTGGCTTCTCCGCCGTGATCAAACCATTGCGGATTATCAGTTCCGTTTTTGAGCCACTCCAATAGCAAATCGTCATGATTACCACGAATACAAATAACATTATGAGTTTCTTTCATGGCTATTAGCAAATCAATCACTTCTGGTGATTGGCTCCATCCATCTACATAATCTCCTAAAAAAATCAGTTTGTCATTTGGGCTGACTTTGGCTCTTTCTAAAATTTGATGTAGCGCACGCAATCCACCATGAATATCTCCAATTACTAATGTTCTCATAAATTTGAATCTCCTACAAAAATAGCACAAATCATCTCAATCTAAATCACACAATATAGAACTAAATTGACTTAAAGTTAATCTTGGAATTTCTATCCCTTTTTTTATTTTACTTAGATTTGTTATTTAGACACTTAACATCAAATTTTTGTATTCAATGGAAGGCTTCAATAATAAGATATATTTACTAATTCTGCTTTTGAGTTTTTCATCGTTTTCTTTAGCTCAATCTTCTTTTAAAATGAAACAATTAGATAAACAAGGGCATCGAGGATGTAGAGGTTTGTATCCCGAAAATACTATCCCTGGATTTTTAAAGGCGATAGATTTAGGGGTTACAACTCTCGAAATGGATTTAGTAATTACAAAAGACAAACAAGTCATATTGAGTCACGAACCTTTTTTTAATCATGAAATCACGACACTTCCCAATGGGGAATCTATTTCAGAATCTAATGAAAGAGGATTCAATATCTATGAAATACCCTATTCAGAGGTGAAGAAATACGATGTTGGGCTAAAAGCACACCCAAGATTTTTGGAACAACAAAAAGTTAAAGCGAATAAACCGTTGCTTTCAGATGTTATTGATTCAGTAGAAATTCATGTTCAAACCAAACAAATACGGCCAGTTTACTATAATATTGAAACTAAAATACAACCACAAACAGACAATGTATACCATCCTGAGCCAAAAGAATTTGTTGATTTGATGATGGCAGTGATTCTTAAAAAAAAGATTCAAAACAGGGTTATTGTTCAGTCTTTTGATAGTAGGTCTTTACAGTATTTACATCAAAATTACCCCACTATAAAAACAGCTTTACTAGTTGAGGCATTTGACAAAAAATCCTTTGAAAAACAAATTGAAGACTTAGGATTTATACCAACCATTTACAGTCCGGCTCAAGAGTTAGTGGATATGAATTTGGTTCAAGAATGTAGATTGAAAAAGATAAAACTAATACCTTGGACAGTTAACGACCTTGAAACCATTCGTAAATTTGTAGCCTTGGGAGTTGATGGAATTATTACAGATTATCCTAATTTATTTTTTGAAAAACAGCAATAAACACTTAGTTTATTGAACATCGTATTTCAATTTTCTTAAAATGCGCAAAGATTCTTTAAATGACGAATATATTGAAGGGAAAGGTTTTAATAATTGCTTAGAATCTATTAATCTTTGTTTGGCATTTTCAAAACCATTGAGATAACACACCATAAAACTGGAAGGTAAATTTTCCAAGTCTTTTTGTTCGGATTTAGTCAAGATTCTTTGATTCTCTAATTTTTGGAGTAATGAAATATTGTTATTATAGACATGATGTAATAATTTTTTGTCAAACGAAGGCGGTTGAAAAAGTATTTTTCGGCTTATATTATAATAGCCATTTTCTTTAAAATGAATGGTTTGTTCCTCGAGAGGGTAATAGTCTATTTTATCATTTAGATCCAAAGGAACATATTCTATAATGGTAAAACTATCTTCATCAAATGTAATCTCAACCACATCTTGAGCAGAATAAAACAGTTTAATTTGTTCATTGATAAGTTCAATATCGACCCTAGATAAGTAAGTTGTTTTATTTGATTTTTTTTCATTTCCAGCCCAACATATAACAAACAATTCTTTAAATACTTTGTATTTAGGGTTAATGTCTTTGTGTCTAAAATTCAAAAAGTGGATTACATTGTCCAATGTATATTGAATACTATTTCTTGAATTATTTTCAATCCCAATAACCGTTTCAGTATTTTGAAAATTTTTCTCAATACTTCCTTCAACCGGTGTTGTATTACTTCCTATTCGAATAAAAGTACTGTGAATAGGGATGGTGTAAATCCCTTTTTTAAATGAAGATGTTTTGGAATTTGCTTTTATGGTTACTAAACCAACTACTTTATCCTTAGGTAAATTAGGGAAAGGCACATTTTCATATTGTATTTTGGGCGGATTTTCTAAATAGGCATTGACTAAATTTTGTATCCGACTATCATCATAAAAATCAGTACCTATGATTTCATTATTTTGGTCTTCCACTCCAACAACTATGTAGGAATTATTCGTAGGATTCGAATTTGATAAAGCACAAATGTGTTTTAAAAACTTAGCTTTACCTTCCCGATTATGTAAATTTAATTGGCGTTTTTTGTCATAAAAAGAACCTTCATCGTTATGAGTAAGTAAGTTTTTAATTAAAATGCGCTTATTGATCATATAGTTATTTGCTTTGAATAAGCAACTTTATATTAAAGACCTATTGACAATTCCTGAAGAAGCTTGTGCAGTAGGCATTACCACTAAATCGGCAATATTTACATGATAGGGTCTGGATACTACAAAATGAATAATATCAGCAATATCTTCTGCATATAAAGGCGTAAATCCTTTGTATACATTATGCGCTTTTTCTTCATCTCCTTTAAAACGAATAGTACTAAATTCGGTAGAAACCATTCCAGGGTGAATCGCGCCTACGCGAATTCCAAACGAATTTAAATCGATTCGCATGCCTTGATTCAAAGCATCAACGGCATGTTTAGTAGCACAATACACGTTGCCATTTGGGTACACTTCTTTGGCAGCAGTAGACCCAATGTTGATAATGTGTCCAGATTTGCGCGCTGTCATTATCGGAATAATTGCTTTTGAAACATACAACAAACCTTTGATATTTCCATCAATCATGGCATCCCAATCATCAAGACTTCCAGTTTGAATAGGGTCCAATCCGTGCGCATTTCCTGCATTGTTAATCAAAATATCAATTTCCGAAAAATCATTTGGTAGGGAACTTATTTGTGCAAAAACGGCTTCTTTATCTCGCACATCAAATTGTAAAGTATGGACAGATGTGAATTCAGAAAGTGCAGATTTAAGCTCGTCCAATCGATCTTGGCGACGGCCACACAATACTAATTTATAATTATTTTTGGCTAAAATTTCAGCAGTTGCTTTTCCAATTCCGCTAGTAGCACCAGTAATTAAGGCTATTTTGTTCATTTTTTTCTTTTGTAATTAAGGTACATTTTTACCCATGCTTCCACTCCAAATTGCAAACCAATCCTCTTTTTCCAAAGGCAATTCGGTAGCTTTCATCAACGCCTGAATTCGGGCTACGTTTACTGTTCCCGCAATAGGAATTACTTGAGCAGGATGTTGTAAAATCCAAGACAATAAAATCGTGTCAGAACCTACTCCATATTTAGCAACCAATTGTGCTAACAATTTTTTCATGCGTCGGGTTTGCTCGTTATCTTCTCTAAACACACTTCCTAGAGGGTTCCAAGACATTGGGCGAATGCCATTGGTTTGCATATAGTCCAAACTTCCGTCCAGCATGGCTTCATGATGGGTTGCTGAGAATTGAATTTGGTTGAAACTAACTTCGGTTTTTTGACGAATCAATTCAGTTTGCGAAGCTGTGAAATTGGACAAACCAAAATCAACAATTTTTCCATCGGCCTTTAATTGAGTTACCGCTTCGGCAATATCATCGGCTTGCATCAACGGGCTCGGGCGGTGTAATAATAGCACGTCTAAATAATCAGTGGCTAAATTTTTCAATGAATTTTCTACAGACCAAATAATATAATCTTTGGAATACTCATAATGCTTGATCGAATTGTTTCGATTTTTGGTCACCATTTGGATGCCGCATTTCGAGATCAATTGAATTTTAGTTCGGTCAATTTTACTCGAAACTAAGGCTTTCCCAAAATCAGCTTCGGTGGTATAATCGCCGTAAATATCGGCATGATCAAAAGTGGTAATTTTATTTTCTAGACAAAGATGGATGATATTATCCATTTCTTTAGTGTTGAGATTTTTGTCCCAAATTCCCCAATTCATTGCTCCAGCAATAATAGGAGATAAAGTTGTTTTACTCATTGTGGTAAGAAGTATTTATATTTTGTAAATCTAGCATTTTTAGCCGAATTGGATCCAGTTTTTAAAAATAGGCAAATCCAATCACAATTCGTCCTTAAAATTAGCGATTTCGTTGAAGTTTTAACCATTCTTTAACATCCTACTTCTAAAAAAAAATTCAATTTGCACTCGCAAAAGAAAACCGTATTAAAATTGGTTTAAAAAATATCACAATGGAAGAGAATACATCGACTTTAGACATTAGAGCAATTAATGAAAAAATAGAAAGAGAAAGTGCTTTTATCGATCTCCTTACTATGGAAATGAACAAGGTAATTGTGGGTCAAAAGCACATGGTAGAACGATTGTTAATCGGATTGTTAGGCCAAGGGCATATCTTATTAGAAGGGGTGCCAGGATTAGCTAAAACCTTAGCCATTAATACACTTTCGCAAGTTGTAGCCGGTTCGTTTAGCCGAATTCAGTTCACACCAGATTTATTACCTGCAGATGTTGTTGGAACAATGATTTACAACATCAAACAGAATGAATTTTCAATCAAAAAGGGACCTATTTTTGCCAATTTCGTTTTAGCCGACGAGATTAACCGTGCGCCAGCCAAAGTACAATCGGCTTTGTTAGAGGCAATGCAGGAAAAACAAGTCACCATTGGCGATACCACTTTTAAATTAGATAAGCCATTTTTAGTTTTGGCTACTCAAAACCCAATTGAGCAAGAAGGAACGTACCAATTACCAGAGGCGCAAGTCGATCGTTTTATGTTGAAAACGGTTATTGATTATCCAAAAATGGACGAAGAGCGTTTAGTCATTCGCCAGAACTTGAGCGGAAGCTATGAAAAAGTAAACCAAGTGGTTTCTATCGAACAAATTTTACGCGCTCAAGAGGCAGTTCGTGAAGTGTATATGGACGAGAAAATCGAGAAATACATTTTGGATATTATTTTCGCTACACGTTACCCAGAAAAATACAAATTAGCCGACTTAAAACCACTAATTAGCTTTGGTTCATCTCCACGTGGAAGTATTAATTTAGCCAATGCTGCTAAATGTTATGCCTTTATTAAACGCCGTGGCTATGTAATTCCAGAAGACGTCCGTGCGGTAGTTCACGATGTATTGCGCCACAGAATTGGAGTTACTTACGAAGCAGAAGCTGAAAATATTACTTCAGTAGACATCATCAACAAAATCGTAAACGAAGTTGAGGTTCCTTAATAATTGTTGATTGTTGAGGGTTAATAGTTGATGGTAATTACCAACAACCAATAACCAACAACCAACAACCTATCAATAAAATGGATACAAAAGACCTACTCAAAAAAGTCCGAAAAATAGAAATCAAAACCCGAAGATTGAGCGATCATATCTTTTCGGGCGAATACCACACATCTTTTAAAGGACGTGGTATGACTTTTAGCGAAGTACGTCAATACCAATACGGTGATGATATTCGTGCCATAGACTGGAATGTAACTGCACGTTATAACGAGGCTCATGTCAAAGTTTTTGAAGAAGAACGCGAATTGACCATGATGTTGATGGTGGATATTTCAGGTTCGGAGAGTTTTGGTTCCAAAAATCAATTTAAAAAAGACATTGTTACTGAAATTGCCGCCACGATGGCTTTTTCGGCGACTCAAAATAATGACAAGATTGGATTGATTCTGTTTTCAGACACCATCGAATTGTACATACCACCCAAAAAAGGCCGTTCGCATGTGTTGCGAATTATTCGCGAGCTGATCGAATTTGAACCTAAAAGTAACAAGACTGATTTGGCACAAGCCCTAAAATTTTTATCGGGAACACAAAAAAAGAAAGCTATCGTATTTGTTATCTCTGATTTCATGACACAGGAATACGAACAAACTTTAAAAATAGCATCTAAAAAACACGACATTACAGGGATTCGAGTGTACGATATTCGCGAAGAAAAAATACCTAATTTGGGAATGGTGCCAATGTTGGACGCCGAAACAGGAGCGATTCAATTAGTGGATACAGGTTCTAAATCAGTTCGCATGAATTATGAAAAATACTATCACGATCGCGTGGCGTATTTTAAAGAAACCTTTAGTAAGTCTGGTTCAGGAGTGGTAAACACCCGAGTGGATGAAAGTTATGTAACCAAATTATTAGGGTATTTTAAATCGAGATAAAGATTGTATTAAAAGGCATCAATGAAAAAAATAGCATTCATAGTATTTTATCTTCTTTCCACCGCACTTTTTGCACAAAAGGTGACGACGGTTATCGATACGACGCGCATTAAAATTGGAGCCGAGTTCAAATTGACTTTGAAAACCTCTGTGGACACTTCGGCCAGAGTAGTTTTTCCTAATTTGAAAAACATTGGCGCCTTAGAAGTAATTCGTTCCTATCCAATTGATACGATTCGAAATAATGATCGCTACGAATTGATTAAAAAATACGGTCTAACTCAATTTGATTCGGGAAAATATACGATTCCAAGACTCTCCATTTTGATTGACAAAAAACCGGTTTTCTCTGATTCTATTCTGGTGGAGGTGGCCAATGTGAAAGTAGATACTTTACAACAGAAAATGTACGACATCAAGGATATTGTCGCCGCTGAAAGTCATTGGGGCAATTGGTGGAAATACCTGTTAGCAATTATTCTATTAGCAGGATTAGGAGCTTTGGGGTATTGGTATTTCAAGAAAAAACAAAAGAATAATACGGAAGAAGAAGTCTATACTACACCTATTGAAAAAGCCACTTCATTGCTGACAATTTTGGAGAAAAAAGAATTGTGGCAACAAGGAGAAATCAAAGAATATTACAGTCAATTGACTGATATTGCACGAAATTATATCGAAGAAGCTATTGAAATTCCAGCGATGGAAAGCACCACTTCGGAACTGATTACGGCTTTGAAAGCCGCTTCGGTCAAAAAGAAAATGACGCTTTCGCAAGAAACAATTGAAAATTTAGAACGGGTTTTAAAACAAGCCGACTTGGTAAAATTTGCGAAGTCAAAACCACTCGATTTTGAAATTACCGAAGACAGAAACAAAATCCAAAAAGCAATTTTGACTTTGGACAAAGCCATTCCAGTGGAAGTCCCGGAAGAAGAAGATTTGCTTTTAAACGAGGCGCAAAGACAACATCAAATACAATTGCAGTTGAAGAAAAAGAGAGCCAAACAAATCCGCACCGCGATTGTTTCAGCCCTAGTTTTACTGGTAGTGGTTACGGGATTTTTTGTGGCTACTCGAGGTTTTGGTTACGTCATAGATACTGTTTTTGGACGTGAAACCAAAGAATTGTTAGAAGGAGAATGGGTGAAAAGTGAATACGGAAACCCAGGAATTTTAATTGAAACGCCTCAAGTATTAAAAAGAGTAAACGCCGAAAAAGTATTGCCAAAAAACACCATGGCACTGATCAAAGAAATGCAATTGTTTCAATATGGCGATATGATGAACGGGTTGTATTTCATGGTATCTACCAGTCAATTCAAACAACCAACCGACATTGATTTGGCGAAAGCCATGGAAGGTAATTTAAAGATAATTGAAGCTCAAGGAGGTCAAAATATCATCGTGAAACAAGAAGATTTTGATACTGAAAGCGGCGTTCAAGGATTAAAAGGTTACGGAACGATGTCGATGTTAAATCCGTTAACTAAGTCGAGCGAAAAAGTATATTATGAAATTTTATATTTCAAACAAAATCAAGGATTACAACAAATTATGATTGTATTTCCTGAGGGTGACCAATATGGAAGCGCTATTGCAGAGCGCATGTTACAATCAGTTGAACTAAGACAAGCCGGTAATTAATGGAAAAACTAAGCTTTTTAAATCCAGAATTTTTTTGGTTGTTGCTATTAATTCCAGCAGCAGCAGCTTGGTTGTACCTGAAACGAAACCAACAAACGGCGACTTTGAAAATAAGTTCGACCGAAGGTTTTACTGGTTCTAAATCATTTTTTGTAAGACTCTATCCATTTTTAGGTGTGTTTCGTTTATTGGCTTTGACCGCCTTAATTGTAGCCATGGCAAGACCTAGAACGGTAGACATTAGCAACAAAACTAAGACTACAAAAGGGATTGATATTGTGATGGCGATTGACGTTTCGGGGAGTATGTTGGCCAAGGATTTGAAACCGAACCGAATGGAGGCTTTGAAAAAAGTAGCGGCAAGTTTTGTTGACGAAAGACCAAACGATCGAATTGGGTTAGTGGTCTATGCTTCTGAAGCCTATACCAAAACTCCGGTTACCAGTGATAAAGCGATTATTCAACAAGCGATAGAAAGTATCAAATACGATAATGTGTTGCAAGACGGAACGGGTATCGGGATGGGATTGGCGACAGCCGTAAACCGTTTGAAAGATAGTAAAGCCAAAAGCAAAGTGATTATTCTATTGACTGATGGTGTCAACAATGCTGGGTTTATTGAACCTGAAACAGCTTCGGACATTGCAAAACAATACGGAATTAAAGTCTACACAGTTGGGATTGGAACCAATGGCATGGCCGAATTTCCGTATGCGATTGCTGCAAATGGACAATTTTTATTCCGCATGATGCAAGTAGAAATTGACGAACAGTTGATGAAAAATATTGCTCGCAAAACCGACGGAAAATATTTTAGAGCCACGAGCAATAATAAATTAGAAGAAATATATGCAGCCATCAATAAGCTAGAAACTACCGAAATAGAGGAGCTGAAATTTTACGATTACGATGAAAAATACAGACCCTTTGTTTGGTTAGCAGGATTTTTATTGTTGCTAGAATTGGGATTGCGAAATACGGTATACCGATCATTTATTTAAAATGGAATTAGACGAAAAAAAATATTTGTACTTACTTTTTCTATTGCCACTTTTGGTGCTGGTTTTTCTTTTCAATATGTATTGGAAAAGAAAAAAACAACGTGAATTTGGAGATTTAGAATTGGTGCAACGATTGAGTCCTGAGCGTTCGGTATTCAAACCGATTTTAAAATTAGGCGTATTGCTTTTGGCACTTACAGCTTTGATTTTAGGCTTGGTCAATCCCAAAATTGGGACCAAAATGGAAACCGTAAAGCGTGAGGGAATCGACATTGTTTTTGCAATAGATGTTTCTAAAAGTATGCTGTGCGAAGACGTGGCTCCTAATCGTTTGGATAAAAGCAAGCAATTGGTTTCTCAAATTATCAATCAATTAGGCAATGATAGAATTGGGATTGTGGCCTATGCAGGAAGTTCGTTTCCGGTTTTACCCATTACAACAGATTACAGTGTAGCCAAAATGTTCTTGCAAAGTATGAATACCGATATGGTTTCGTCTGTAGGGACTTCGTTGGATGAAGCGATTAAATTGTCGGCAACCTATTTTGATGATAAAAAAACAAGTAAATTATTGATTCTAGTTTCAGACGGAGAAGACCATTCAGAAGGTGCCGAAGCCGCTGCGGAAGAAGCTAATAAATTAGGCATTAAAATCATTACTATTGGTGTTGGAACTCCAAATGGAGGCACTATTCCGTTACGCCGCAATGGTGTGATGGAAGGCCTAAAAAGAGACAGCAATAACGAAGTGGTGATTACCAAATTGAACTCGGAAAGTTTGACGGCTATTGCAAAAGCGACCAAGGGTGGTTATGCCAATGGAGCCAATACCAAAGAGGTTATTGATTATGTGAAAAACGCTTTGAATAATATAGAAAAAACCGAATTTGAAGCCACCCAAATGGCCGATTTTCAATCACAATTTCAGTGGTTTTTAGGATTTGCATTCTTGTTGTTATTTGCTGATGTTTTTCTATTGGAACGTAAAACTAAATGGGTAAACCGACTCAATTTGTTTAATGAAAAGGAACAATAAAATGATGAAAAAGGTATTTGTATTTATTTTGCTCGTTTTTTCTTTGGCGATTACAGCCCAAGAGAAAGATGCTCTTTTGCCTAAAGCGAATGAAGAATTTGCTGCAAAAAAATATGCGGATGCCGAAGCCAATTACCGAATTTCACATTCTAAATTTCCAAGAAGAACCGTAGCGTATTACAATTTAGGAAATGCTATTTATCGACAAAATCAGTTTTCGGAATCCAAGATTGCTTTTGCCAATGCATTAAAAAACATCAAAACTTATCCTCAAAAACACAAAGCGTTTCACAATCTAGGAAATGTGTTTATGAAGGAGAAAAATTATTCGCAAGCAGTTGAAGCCTATAAAAATGCGCTTCGCAATAATCCGGAAGACGAAGAAACGCGTTACAACTATGCTTTGGCAAAGAAAATGCTGAAAGACAATCCGCCAAAAGACGACAAGAATAAAGATAAAAATAAGGACAAGAACAAAGACAAAAAGGAAGATAAGAAAGACGGCGAGAATAAAGATAAGGATAAGAACAAAGATAAAAAAGACGATAAGAAAGACGGCGAAAAGGATAAAAATAAGTCGGATAAAAAAGACGATCCTTCTAAAAATCAAGGTCAGCCAAAACCAAATCCTGGCGGAATTTCGCAGCAACGCGTTCAGAATTTATTAGATGCGGTAAACAATGAAGAAAAGAAAATTCAGAATAAAGTCAATGCTCAAAAAGTAAAAGGAAAACCGGTTCAAACAGAAAAAGACTGGTAAGTAATTTGAAATAAGAATACCATTTAATACCCAATGAAAAAATACATACTACTATTATTAATCAGTTTTCAAGGACTTCTGGCTCAAGTACAATTTGAGGCAAAAGTTAGCAGAAACTCGCTCGGTCTTAACGAAAGGCTTCGAGTAGATTTTATAATGAATGTAGACGGAGATAATTTTGTACAACCCATCTTCGAAGGTTTTCGAGTAATTGCAGGACCGAGTCAGCAAATCAGTCAATCGTGGATTAATGGGCGAAGTTCTTTCGAAAAAATATATTCCTATTTTTTATTGCCTTTGCAAAAAGGAAATTTGGTAATCAAACAAGCGGTGATTGAGTTCAATGGCCAATTGTATAAAACTGCTCCAATTCGAGTTACGGTAACCAATCCGGTGCAACAACAAGCTGATCCTAACGATCCAAATGCGCCACAAATTTCAGCAGACAATAACATTTACCTCGTAGCGGATATTTCTAAAACCAATCCGTACATCAACGAACCGATTACGGTAGTCTATAAATTGTATTTCAGCTACAATATTGGAATTACCAATTGGCGCGAATTGGACAAACCCAAATACAATGATTTTTGGAGTCAAAATATCGATATCAAACAATTGGTTGCCGAAGAAGGTATGTTCAAAGGACAACGCTATCGCTTTGTTACCCTCAGAAAAACGGTGCTTTATCCTCAAAAATCGGGACGTCTAAAAATCGAACCTTTAGCACTTGATATCGATGTGCAATTGCCAACCAACCGTAGGGATATGTTTGGTAGAGTCATGATTACCGAAGGCAACAAACGCGTTTCGGCAGGTACTAAAACGATAACGGTAAAACCACTTCCTGAAGCGGGAAAACCTGTAGGATTTTCCGGTGCAGTGGGTAACTTTGATTTCAAAGTAACGCCAACCAAAACCAATTTGAAAAACGGAGAAAGTTTAGATTTGGTGGTAAGTGTTAGTGGAAAAGGGAATTTGAAATTATTTGATTTGCCTAAACCAGTAGCGCCTAATGCACTCGAAATGTATGATGCTGTTCACAAAGAACAAGTCAACACAGGCTTATCCGGAATGACCGGAAAAATAGCAGACAGCTATACCATTGTGCCGCAATACAAAGGAAAATATCCAATCAAACCAATGCAGTTTAGTTATTTTGATTTGGGTTCAGGGACGTATAAAACGATTACTTCAGAGGAAATACTAATCAATGTATTGGATGGACCAACTGCATCTCAGGCTCTAGATTCAACTAATGGCGGCAATAAAAACAAAATTGAAAAGCTAGAACAATTCAAATTCATCAAACTAAAAACCGAATTAGTTCCTTTAAAACAGCAAGATTTCTTCGGCTCGTTATGGTATTATCTATTGTTATTACTGCCATTTATAGCCTTGCCAATTTTGGTGCTTTTGAGAAAAAGAAAAGAAGCGTTAGATGGCGATGTGATTGGAAACAGAATCAGAATGAACAACCGTTTGGCGAAGAAATATTTGTCAGAAGCTAAAAAACAAATCCATAATAAAGAGCCGTTTTATGTGGCTTTGGAAAAAGCGATGCACAATTTCTTGAAAGCTAAATTACATATTGAAACTTCAGAAATGAGTAAAGACAATATTCAAGAATTGTTGTTGTCTCGCAATGCTAATCCTGAAACGGTTATTGATTTTATTGCCTTGACAGAGAATTGTGAACTGGCACGTTATGCACCAGCTTCTAGTACGTCAATTCAAAATGATTTTGACAAAGCAGTAGAGATAATTTCAGCATTGGAAAAACAGATTTAACGGATAACGAAATGAAACATTTAGTCTATATAGTAATATTCATCACTTCTTTTGGATTTGCTCAAAGCGGATTCGAAAAAGGGAATGTTTTGTATCAAAAAGGGCAATACGAACAAGCGATTCAGGCCTACGAAAGTGTGTTGGATTCGCGTCAGCAATCAGCTGAATTGTATTTCAATTTAGGTAATTGTTATTACAAATTAAATAAAGTAGCGCCGTCGATCTACAACTATGAGAAAGCATTAGTACTGGCTCCTGAAGACGCGGACATTACCAATAACCTAAAATTCGCACAGAAATTAACCATTGATGAAGTAAAAGATGTTCCTAAAGTGGGCTTTGCCAAATTGCTTCGTGATTTCACAGGAATGTATCACTACAATACTTGGGCGTGGATTTCGGTTGTATTTGGGTTGTTGTTTTTAGGCTTTTTTATTGGCTATTATTTTTCGCCAACCACCCTCTACAAACGCATTTTCTTTATTGGAATGTTTGTATGGACTGTGTTGCTATTAGTTAGTTTAGGAGCTGCTATTTTTGAAAAAAATCATTTTGTAAACGAACGACCAGCTATCGTTTTTGCTGAAGTAACAGAGGTGAAAAGCGAACCACAAAAAGGGAGTCCGGCCACTTTTATTTTACACGAAGGCACTAAAGTTTTTGTAGAAGAAACCTTAGGGAAGTGGAAGAAAATTCAACTAACAGACGGCACTGAAGGCTGGATCGAAGCAGTGGCCATTAGAGAAGTGAAATAAGATTTATTTCAATTTGAGAGTTGGTTTAAATGATGATTTTCTTATTATTAAATTGGTCTTTATTTCTATCGTTTTGTGAATGGTTGTGTTTGGCGAGTTTATTTCTTCAATTAAGTAATCAACCGATAATTTACCAATTCTATTTCCAGGTTGATCTACGCTAGAAAGGTTTGGTTTAATGACTGTACAAAATTTAGAATTACTAAAACCAACTACAGCTATTACCTCAGGTATTTTTATTCTATTTTTTTTTAATTCTTGTATGGCTCCAATCCCGGCTTCATCACTGATAGCAAATATTGCATCTGGCACTTCTTGGCAACTCAAAAGATTTCTTGTAAGCCTTCTGCCTTCTTCAATGGATAGGTTTTCACTACTCATAATTAGATCCTCATTAATAGGAATATTATTTTCTTTTAATGCTTTTAAATAGCCTTGATACCTTCTTTCAGATATATTAGAAGTATCTGACTCTTTTATAATTGCAATTTTTGTTTTGCCTACATTTATAAGATGTTGAACCGCTTTATACGAAGCGTCTTCATCGTCAATTACAATTTGAGTGCATGGAACTTTCGATGATATTCTATCAAACATAATTAATGGAATATGTTCCATCATTTCTAAAATCTCATCTACATTCTTTGTTTTTTTTGTCAAAGACAATAGAATTCCATCCACTCCAAACTGAATCATTGTTTCCATTAATTCAGATTGTTTTTGTTCGTCATTAAATGATTCACAAATAATTACCCTGAACCCATTAATTTCAGCATTTTGAATAATCCCGCGCAATAAAGTAGCTGTGAAACTATGCTCTATATTCGGAATTATGACACCAATTATGTTTGATTTATGAGATCTAAATCCTTTTGCAAATAAATTGGGGATGTATTTAATCTTATTTGCATATGATTTTACTCTTTCTTTAGTTTCATCACTAATGTCAGGGTGATCATTTAATGATCTAGAAATAGTAGATATGGATAAGCCTAAATCAGTAGCTATTTTCTTTAAAGTGACAATATTTTTTTTCGGCATAATTGAAGATTTAAAACTAAAATATATAATTAATTTCATTTACGCAAACGTTTGTGCAAACGTTTGCATAATTTTTTTGTCAAAATCGAGAATCTTTTTATAACAAACAAACATAGTTTTGACAGGCAAATAACATTAATTTAATCAACCAAAAAATTATGAAAAATTTTATCAAAGTAATTATTCTTTTGATAGGAATAACTTCCTACTCACAAACTACAGTCAAAGGAGTTGTGACTGATGAAAAAAACAATCCCCTTCCACAAGTAAATGTTGTTGTTGGTAGTAATGTATCTACAACTACAGATTCAGACGGAAAATTTTCAGTAGCAACTAACCTTAAAGGAGTTCAAAAAATTAAAGTAACTTATGTAGGCTATTTGTCTCAAACCAAAAGTTTAAATGTATCTGAGAATAGTACTTTAAATTTTGTTATGAAAGAAAGTTCAGAGACGTTAAATGAAGTGGTAATGACCGCTACATCGGTAAAACGTTCTCAAAAAGAAACTCCCTTATCAATTACCTCTTTTAGCGCAAAAGATTTAACTAGATTAAATACTAGTAGTCAAGCTAATATTTTAAGAAGCGTTCCTGGTATTACATCTGAAAACGGTGGTGGTGAGGTTGCGTCAAATGTTTTTGTAAGAGGTTTACCTTCTGGAGGACAATTTCAATTTAACCCGTTACAAATTGACGGAATGCCAGTGCTTTCAACTTTTGGATTAAACTCATCTGCGCATGATGTTTATTTTAGAACTGATATTGGTATGAAAAGTCTTGAATTTGTTCGAGGAGGATCTTCTGTACTTCATGGTGCAGGTTCAGTTGCTGGTATTATTAATTATACAAGCGAAACAGGTTCAGCGGTATCAAAAAATATTTTGAAAGTTGAAACAGGAAATAACTCAAGATATAAAGCTGATTTTCTTTCTAGCGGACAATTAGGAGGAAAAGACTCTGATTTGTATTATGCATTAACTGGATTTTATAGATACGACGAAGGTCCTATAAAAACTGGATTACCAACTGAGGGTTACCAAATTAGAGGGAATGTAAAAAAAGTTACACAAAAAGGCTCGATTACTTTTTCTGGCCAAGTTATAGATGATAAAGTTCAATTTTTTCTACCTTATCCATTAATTGGCGGATCAAGAGAGAGACCAATTGGCAGTGATGGTAAAGAGATTCTAACTCTTCAAACGTCAGCGGTTTCTAATATTTCTTACGCTACTCCAAATGGAATTTTCACATCAAAAATTAAAGATGGAGTTGCAACTAAAGGAGGATATTTTATGACTAATTTCCTTCATAATTTTTCTGATAGTTTTTCTATTGATGCTAAAGTTAGAAAGTCTAAATACAATCATCAATTTAATTTTTTCACAGATGGTAGTGGTGTTTCTGGTGCAAAAGCTGTTGAAACTCAAAGTCAATATAAAGCTGCTAGAAGATTAACATCTGGAAATTTTACATACTTAAATGGACAAGCATTACCTGCAAGTGCTCGTTTGTATGAAAATAGAATCGTAGATAGAATTCGTCCTTTAGATGAATTAGTTTCGGAAGTTAAGTTTATCAAAAAGATGAATAATCATACTTTAACAGGAGGAACATTCATGTCAAGATCTTCTGCTGGAGATTTAAATATCACTACTAGTTATTTAAGTGAATATACTAATATGCCACAGCTGATAAATCTTTCGGGATATACTAAAAATGGAGTTACCAATACCGGGACATCATATTCAAATAAAAATCTTACAAGTAATAAATTAGCTTTCTTTTTGACAGACCAAATTAAATTTGAAAAATGGAATTTTGATTTTGGCATTAGACAGGAAAGAGTTACAGGAACTATTCAAAATGAAAAGACTGCAAATTTTACTTCAGGAAATACAGGTATCACAGGAATCGATGTAGTACAATGGGGAACAGGAGCATATCAATATGCTAAAGTTTCAACAGATGATTATGCAATTTCTTTAGCTGCTTTGTATAAAGTAAATTCAAATCTAAGTGCTTATGCTAATTTTTCTAAAGGATATTTCTTTCCTGAATTACGATCTGTAAAATTTAATTCTTTAGATCAACCAGCTACATATTCCCCTGAGAAAATTATTCAATCAGAAGCAGGAGTGAAATATGGCAATGGGACATTTTCAGGAACACTTGCATTCTACTCAGCAAATTTATCTGACAGAAGAAATGTTCAATTTATAAATGACCCGGCAAATCCTGGAGGATTTATAGAAAAAGTAGACTTACAAGATACTAAATCGTATGGTTTTGAAGGGACTTGGAATTGGAGATTTGCTCAAGGATTATCATTTAATGGAGGGTTTACATATCAAAAACATGAGTTAACTAAATCGGAAAACAACCCATTATTTGTTGGAAATAAAATAGCAAGACAGCCAGATTTTATGAGTAAACTAGGGTTGGCATATGACAAATCTAATTTTGATTTAAATCTAGATTATAACTACGCTGGAGACAAATTTACTAATGATGCAAATACGATCAAATTAGATGGTTTTGGAATAGTTGACTTAGGAATGGGTTATACATTTAGTGTAGGTAACGATAAAGAAACGTTGAGATTAGGAGTACAATCTTTTAACTTATTTAATTCAGTAGGAATTACTGAAGGTTCTCCAAGACTTGGTGAAAACCAAACAGAAGAAGAATTTTTTGTTGGAAGACCAATAATTCCTAGAACAGCAGTAGTTAATTTGACTTTTAACTTCTAGAGTAATCAATACAATAATTTTTTTAGATGCCTAGATTTAATCTAGGCATCTTTTATAAAACTCACCACTATGTCAATTAGATTAATTGAACAAGCTCAAAATATTCTAAATACAAATTTTCAATCTGGAGGCTATACTATCCCTTGTAAAGGATTATATCCTTTTCAATGGAAATGGGATGCTGGATTTATTGCAATCGGATATGCGCACTATGACATAGAAAAAGCAAAAACCGAAATCAATAGTTTACTTAGTTCGCAATGGTTAAACGGATTTATTCCTCATATCGTTTTTCATCAAGAAAGCGACACGTATTTCCCAGGGCCTGATTTTCATCAAGCAGAGTTAAACCCTCTATCCAACGAAAATTACCCTTCTACCGGAATGACTCAGCCGCCTGTTGTAGGATTTACACTTGAAAAAATGTATCATATTGCAAAAGATAAAAAAGACATTTTGCAATTTATACAACAGAATATTGATAAAGTATATACCAATCACAATTATTTTTATACCAATAGAGATCCCAAAAACGAAGGGTTAGTCTACATTTATCACAATTGGGAATCAGGCACAGATAACTCTCCTGTATGGGACGATATCTGGGCAACAATGAATCCCCCAGAATATAAAGTTGAGAGAAAAGACATTAAGATTATCGACCCTTCAGAACGACCAACGAATAGAGAATACGATCATTATTTATATATCATCGATATTGCTAAAGAGCATAAATACGATGATATAAAAATTGCAGAAAATTCCCCTTTTTTGGTTCAAGACCCTCTTTTTAATACCTTGTTAATCAAATCAAATCAATCGTTGATTAATCTTTATAAGGTATTAGGAGGTAACGAAGATAAAATCAAACAATTAGAAGAATGGCAAACCAAAAGCATTAATTCATTTAATAACAAATTATATAATGCAGACTTGGGAGCTTATGTATATTATGATTTAAGAAATGAAAAATATATCAATCAAATAAGTTCATCTTCTTTTGCGCCATTATATGCTGGAATACCTTCTAAAGATCAGGCAAGTAAAATCGTTAAAACGATGTTAGATAAATTCGGAGGTGAGAATCGCTATTTGTGTGCATCATTTGATCCGGACAGTTCTCGTTTTAATCCAAAAAAATATTGGAGAGGTCCAGTTTGGATCAATATGAATTGGTTTTTGTATTATGGATTATTAGATTATGGCTATGTTGATTTAGCAAACAATATTAAGTCGGATAGTATAGAGCTAATAACAAAAGCGGGATTTTATGAGTACTTTAATCCCAATAAAGAAGTATATAAATATGAAAATGGTGGTTATGGAGGAAGTGATTTTTCTTGGACCGCTGCTTTGTATATAGATTTAATTAATAATTAAAAATAGAAAGTATGAATGCTATTGATTATCTGATTGTAATTTTCTATTTGGCCTTAATGGTCTATTTAGGTGTTCGGTTTAAAAAAAATTCAGAAAGTAATGATTATTTCCTAGGAGGTAAAAACTTTGGTTGGTTTAGCCTTTGTTTATCCACAATGGCTACACAGCTTTCCGTAATTAGTTTTGTTTCTGCGCCAGCATTTGTAGGATTAAGAGAAGGAGGAGGCATGCAGTGGCTTACTTTTGAATTTGGGGTCCCTTTAGCAATGATTATTCTAATAACTGTTATTGGACCAGTTCTTTACAATTCAGGTATCGTAAGTGTTTATGAATTTTTGGAAAAGAGATTTAATAGAACATCAAGGCTTTTGATTAGTAGTATGTTTTTAATTAGTAGATCTTTTGCAACCGGAGTAACTATTTATGCGGTAGGATTAATTTTATCTTCTATATTGCAAATTTCTTTTTGGCAAACAATGGTTATAGTTGGATTTATTACGATTATTTACTCGCTTGAAGGAGGAATGAAAGCTATTGTGTACAGTGAAGTAGCTCAAATGATTATAAAATTTATGGGAATAATCATCATCATAATTGCAGGGCTATATTATATTGGCGGTTGGAGTAATTTCCTAACCCATTTAGATTATAATCGACTTACGGTTATTGATTTTTCTAAGACAGGTTTTGATGGCTCAGAATATGGTTTTTTCCCGATGCTTTTTGGAGGAATATTTTTGTATACTTCCTACTACGGAACTGATCAAATTCAAGTCCAAAGATTGTTATCTGCTAAAAATGAATTAACCGTAAAAAAATTGTTACTTTTTAATGGTTTGTTTAGATTTCCCATCACTTTAGCGTATTGTTTTGGCGGGTTAATTTTAGGAGCATTTGCTAATTCTAATCAAAGTTTTGCCAATCTTATACCTGCTGAAAAACCAGATTTAATGATTCCATTATTTATCACTAATTATCTTCCGCATGGAATAATTGGGGTTATTGTAGTAGCAATAATTGCTGCAGGAATGTCTGCCTATAGTTCTACATTAAATTCACTTAGCGCGGTTACTATGGAAGATTTTGTGACAAAAAAATGGGATACTTCTGGAAAGAAATATGTATTATACAGCAAGTTAACAGGTTTAGGGTGGGGTATATTAACCATGTTTTTCGCTTTTTATGTTGGGGATATTGCTAAAACTGTAATTGAAGCTATAAACAAAATAGGATCTATGTTTTATGGGCCTATTCTAGCCATGTTTTTATTAGCTATTGTTGGTAACAAAATAAAAGCAACTGCCGCTAATATTGGACTTGTTTGTGGGGTATTAACTAATGTTGTGATTTGGTTGTTTTTTGAAAATATTTTCTGGTTTTGGTGGAATGCCATTGGCGCATTAGTTACCTTATTTTTAGGGACTTTAATTAGTTTTATTTTGCCTCAACAAAGCAAAATTTCAAATTCTAAAATCACTCTTGGGAAATTATTTGTTAAAGAGAATTTAATATTGTTTGTGTTTTTCTTGCTGATAATTACGTTCTGTTATTTATTGCCAATTGTGTTAGTTAAACCCTAACTAAATATGAAAATAATTGTTGCTCCTGATAAGTTTAAAGGGTCTCTTTCTGCCGTAGAAGTGTGCAATGCCATCGAAAATGGAATAAAAAGATTTGATCAATCCATTGAAGTTGTTAAACATCCATTAGCAGATGGAGGCGAAGGTACCTTAGCAATACTTAATAATTATTTCAAATTAAAGAAGAGAAATGTAGTTGTAAACAATCCCTTATTTAAGCCTTGTGAGGCAACTTATTTAGTTAGTAATGACACTGCTTATATTGAAATGGCTACTGCTTCAGGCCTTCAATTACTTTCAGAAAACGAAAGAAATTGTTTTTACACCAGTTCATTCGGGACAGGCGAATTAATTCTTGACGCAATCAACAGCGGTTACTCTAATATAGTTTTATTTATTGGCGGTAGCGCTACAAATGATGCCGGTATTGGAATGGCTTCGGCATTGGGCTATGAATTTTATGACAATAACAATCAATTAGTTAAACCCATTGGGAAAGAATTAATTAATATTGATTCTATAGATAGCACAAATCTGAAGATTGATCTTAATACGATTAATTGTACAGTGATTTGTGATGTCAAAAACGAATTATTTGGTTCAAATGGTGCTGCACATGTATATGCTGCACAAAAAGGAGCAACTCCTATAGAAGTGAATCAATTAAATGAAGGATTAATTCATTTTAGTAAACAAGTGGAATTATTCTTAAATCATAAGATTGCGACAATTCCAGGAGCCGGTGCAGCGGGTGGTCTAGGCGCTGGTGCAATTTGTTTTTTGAATGCAAATCTTCAGCCAGGAATTGATTTTGTTATGGAGCATACTAATTTTAATGCTATTGTAACTTCGGATATTGATCTCATAATAACTGGTGAAGGAAGTGTAGACAAACAAACAATAGAAGGAAAGGTGGTTAGTGGGGTTGCTCATAAAGCCTCCTTATCAAAAATCCCTTTTATTATTGTTTCGGGTATTGCTAAGGATGTCATGCAATTACAAAAAGTTTTGAATCCAACTGCGATCTATTCCATAATGGATTCAGGTGTTTCTCAACAAGAGGCAATAACTGAAGCTTCAAAATATTTAAATGATATTGGATTTCATTTAATTCAACAATTTACTATGAATAAATACAATTAATTAATGATTATAGATATACATACTGAGGATAACAAAGATTTTGTTTTTAATAAAGTGCAGCATTTTTTACAACAAAATGATTTTAAAATATCCAATCAAGATCAATCAAGACCATGGGGAGGTTTTTTTGTAATAGATGAAAGTCAAGCTAGTTATTTTGCATCTGCTTTTTTCCCTCATTTGAAAATGTCAGATATTGAAGTTACAGCCAAATTAAGTCCCAAAATTTTGATTGTAGCTCCAAATGAGCGATTGTCATGGCAATTTCATTATCGAAGGTCAGAAATCTGGAAAGTAATAAACGGTCAAGTAGGTTTTGTGAGTAGTATGAATGATATCGAAACTCCCAGTAAAATTCTTGTTTCCGGCGATTGTGTTATGCTCAAAAAAGAAGAACGACATAGACTAATTGGTCTTGACTCTTGGGCAATTATTGCAGAAATATGGCAACATACAGACATAGAAAATCCATCAGATGAAGAAGATATTGTTCGACTTCAAGATGATTTTGGAAGATAGTTCATTTTATGGTTATGGTTTGTTGAAATGAATTGATTATACCCGTTATTTATAGCGGGTATTTTTATTTAGCAGTCGCTTTTTGGTACAATTTCTGAATAGAAGGAAACACAAAATCAGCTGTTTTTTGAATGGGATTAAAGAAAATGGAGCGATCTAAAGTTTCTTTTTTGGCCAAAAAATGATTGTAGTTGATTTTCTCAAAAACACTAAATAGAATACTCACAATCAAAACCGTTTTCAGCACTCTAAAAAAACCTCCTCCTGCTTTGTTAATCCAACCCAAATAAGCAAAACTGGCAAACTTAGTCAAGAACTTTCCGGCTAAAGACACGCCAATTATAACCAACAAAAAAGTAAGAATAAAAGCAATCACTTGAATGGAATAGGGATTCCATTTTAATACACCTGCTAAAGCGGTTTTGGCCATAGACGAAAATTGAAAAGCCAAATAAATTCCAACAATTAAAGAAAAAAAGGAAGCCAGTTCAACAAAAAGCCCATTTTGAATTCCTTTGAACGCAGCATAAATCAATAAAGCCCCAATAATTATGTCTAAAAACCCCATAGTTGAATAGTTTATAAGCGCAAATATAAAAGAATTGAGAATAGCCTGTTGTCAATTTTCTCTTCTTATCTTTGCGACTCCAATTTTGGTTTCGTTTTACAGAAAGTAAATCGTAAATCGTAAATCGCACATCCAATGTCAAGAGACGCACAATTGAAAGAACGCTGGGAACAGCTTGTAACTATATTATCCGATCGGTTTTCGCAAGGCGAAGATTTGGATTTGGATGCCATCATATACCTCATCGGAATTCAGGAATTGGGCCAGGTGCACCGCGAATTCAAGAAAGACGAAAAATTAAATTTAATGCACATTGCCATTTGTCGTTTGTTAGAACCTTATGGCTATTATGAATTTGAATTTTTTGATGATGAAGGTTGGCCACATTACAAAGTAAAAGAAGAATTACCGCCATTAAAAGCGGGAGAGCAATCGGTCTTGATGAAAGAAGCGATTGTGAATTATTTCCTTGAAAGAGAGTTGATTCAATAAAAGTGAATAGTAATTAGTGAATAGTAACTAGTTTCAACGTAGGGCTAATCACTAATCACTACTTACTAATCACTAAAGATGGTTTTAGTTTTCACTAAAAAAATGTAATTTTGCACCTTTACCAATAGACGGATGATAGACAAGATAAAAGAATATATTAGCGAAGCACAAGGATTTTCAACACAAGATCCAGCAGAACTAGAAGCTTTCCGAATTAAATTTTTAGGAAGTAAAGGACTTTTAAAAGAGTTGTTTGCCGAATTTAAAAATGTTCCTAACGAGCAGAAAAAAGAATTTGGGCAAGTAATTAATTTATTGAAAACGTCTGCCGAAGACAAAGTAAAATCTATCCAAGAAGCCCTAGAAAGCAAAGAAGAAAGCAAAGGATTCTATGGCGATTTAACTCGTGCTGCAGAGCCAGTATTGATTGGGTCTCGTCATCCTATTTCGTTGGTTAAAAATCAAATCATCGATATATTTTCAACCCTAGGTTTCAACGTGTCAGAAGGTCCAGAAATCGAGGACGATTGGCACAATTTTACTGCTTTGAACTTGCCTGAATACCATCCGGCTCGTGACATGCAGGACACCTTTTTTATTCAAACAAATCCGGATATTTTATTGCGCACTCACACTTCATCAGTACAAGTGCGTTATATGGAAAATAACAAACCACCTATTAGAACCATTTCACCTGGGCGTGTTTTTCGTAACGAAGCGGTATCATCGCGTTCCCACTGTATTTTCCACCAAGTAGAGGGTTTATATATTGACAAAGACGTTTCTTTTGCCGACTTAAAACAAACCTTATTGTATTTCACCAAAGAGATGTTTGGCAAATCAAAAATTCGTTTGAGACCGTCTTATTTTCCTTTTACTGAACCAAGTGCCGAAATCGACATTTATTGGGGATTAAAAACAGAAACCGATTACCGTATTACGAAAGGAACAGGTTGGTTAGAAATTGGAGGTTGCGGAATGGTAGACCCTAACGTTTTGAAAAACTGTGGCATTGATCCAGAAGAATATAATGGTTTTGCTTTCGGAATGGGAGTAGAACGTATTGCGATGTTGTTGTATCAAATTGGAGACATCCGAATGTTCTATGAAAATGATGTTCGTTTCTTAGAACAATTCAAATCACTAGTATAATCATTTAATCACCCTTTTTGAAGTAATATTTAGAAAGGGTTTTTTACAATATGAAGAAAGATATTATCATTCCCGAAGTAGAAAATGTTTTCATGGCGGTCGTTCAAGAATGGAGCGATGAGTTCATGGAAAAAGTCTGGTATGCTTATTTGGTAAACGATTCTGATTTCCAATTAGACGGAGTTATGGTCGTTTCTAAAGCATTTGGAACCATTGACGGAGAGATGAAAAAAACCTCGCTTTTGCGTCATGCATTTGCTGAAATTCCTGAGGTTTCTGTGGCCAAAATTGAATTGATTGAAAAAAGTGTATTGGCGTTGAACAATGAATTTATGGTCACTTTTTTTATTGGGAACACTTTGTACGATAAGAAATTTATTTTCAAAGCCAATTCGATTCAAGAAGCCAATCAAGAAGAAGTGCCCATTTTATTTGTAGATGGCGTAATTGTTCGCTAATTATTTGCCTTCTCTTCGTTTTTTAGCGGTCCAACTAGAATACCCTAATACAAAGATTCCAAAAACAATATAACCAACGGCTCTAAAATAGTAACCGTTATCAGCTAATTGGGTAGCTAATGGTGTTGTGCCAGACAGGTACCATGTAGAAAAACCGATCATAAATAGTCCCCAAAAAACACCTGTTTTAACCTGATATTTCCATCTTTCACTCATAATATTTGTATTTAATCCAATTGGTCTGTCAAATTTCTGAATACTTTTTTAGCATTTTTACCTTCATATAAAACGCTATACACGGCATCAATGATTGGAGTACTGGCTCCATATCCTTGATTCAATTGGTAGGCACTTTTAGTGGCATAATAGCCTTCGGCGACCATACTCATTTCCATCATGGCACTTTTTACGGTATAGCCTTTTCCAATCATATTGCCGAACATTCTGTTTCTAGAAAAAACAGAATAACCCGTAACCAATAAATCGCCCAAGTAAGCCGAATCATTGATGTTACGCTTCATTTTATGTACTTTTTTGATGAATTTTTTCATCTCGCGAATGGCATTACTCATCAAAACCGATTGAAAGTTATCGCCATAACCTAATCCATGGGCCATTCCCGCAGCAACGGCGTAAATGTTTTTCAACATGGCCGCATATTCGGTTCCAATGATGTCATCGGTAATTTTAGTTTTGATGTAATTGCTGGATAAATTGGCAGCCACATAGGCCGCTTTTTCAGCATCCCCACACGCAATGGTTAAATACGAAAGGCGTTCTAACGCCACTTCCTCTGCATGACAAGGACCTGTAATTACGCCAATGTTATCGTAAGGAATGTTGTAATTAATATGAAAGTGTTCGCCCACAATTAAACTCGTTTCAGGAACAATTCCTTTAATAGCAGAGAAAATAATTTTGTTCTCTAGCGAAGTAGTCAAATTGGCCAATTCGGTTTCCAAAAAAGCGGATGGAATAGCAAAAATCAAATAATCGGCATAAGCAACCGCTTCGTTAATATCGTGGGTTAATCGTAACTTATTGGTATCAAACTCCACCGAACTTAAGTAATTCGGATTGTGTTTTTCTATTTTGATATGTTCAATTGCAGCTTCGTTTCGCATGTACCAAGCAATCTCTGGGACATTAGCACACAGCATTTTAGCAATGGCGGTAGCCCAACTACCTCCACCAATAACTGCAAATTTTAAATTTTCGGCCATTTTGTATTTTGGATTTAATCAAAAGTAGGTAAAAAAATTAAAAAACACCAATTTATTACTTTTGGTATACTCAGGATTTGCTGGCTTTAGCGATAAAAAAATTAAATTTCGGTTACTTTTTTCACCCCAGTACACAATAAAAAAACACTAGTTAACGTTGTAAACTATTATTAATGAAGTTTTTATAGTTACAATGCATTTTGAGTTAGTTAGTTTTGTTTTTGTATTTTAAAAAGGCGTCCCACCAAAGTTAGTAGAACGCCTTTTTTTATTGTAAACTAATAACTTAATTCTACAATCTCCCGAAGTTTGTCTAACGAAATGTTTTGTCTTTCTCCTAATGCTTTCCAACCTCTTTCTTCAAATCGGTTGACAATAAAATCAGCGGTGTTTTCAATGTTTGAGGCATTTTCAGAAATCTTGGTTTTCATTCCCATAGTATGATAAAAAGCAACAGTTGCTCCAATAGCTTCACGAGCAATTTCTTCGTCCGTTCCAGTCAATTGAAATACTCGTTTTCCGTATTGCGTTAATTTTTCTTTTTTGGTTTCAAATAACACACGGTATAGGTTTGGACCAATTATAGCCAATGTTCTAGCGTGATCAATATTGTACAACGCTGTTAATTCATGTCCAATCATATGAGTTGCCCAGTCCGACGGAACTCCTTTTTGAATCAATCCGTTCAATGCCATGGTACAACTCCACATAAAGTTTGAAGCCAAGGCATAATCAGTTGGATTTTCAACCACTTTAGGACCTATTTCTACTAAGGTTTGCAGGATGCTTTCGGCGATGCGGTCTTGCAAATACCCTTCGTGAGGGTAAGTTAAATATTGTTCTAAAACGTGAACATAAGCATCAATCACCCCATTTTGCAATTGTCTTTTTGGTAACGAAGCGATTACTGTTGGGTCACAAATTGAAAATTTTGGAAACATAGCCGAACCTCCAAAATCACGTTTTTCTTGTGTTGCTTTGATTGAAACAACCGAACCTGAATTCATTTCACTTCCTGTGGCAGGTAACGTTAGAACTGTTCCAAAAGGCACCACATCAGCGCCTTCCTTAAAGAGGATTCTTTTGTGCAGAATGTCGATCGGATCTCCTTCAAATTTGGCAGCAGCCGAAATGAATTTTACGCCGTCGATAACACTTCCGCCACCAACAGCTAAAATGAAATCTATTTTTTGTTCGCGAATGATTTCCACCGCTTTCATTAAGGTTTCGTAGTATGGGTTGGCTTCGATTCCGCCAAACTCTACTACATTAAAACCTTCAAGCGCTTTTTTTACTTGGTCATAAATTCCGTTTTTGAAAATACTCCCGCCGCCATAAGCGACAAGTATTTTTGATTCTTTTGGAATTAAAGTGCTTAATTTTTCTATTTCTCCTTTACCAAAAATTAATTTGACAGGATTGTATAATTCGAAATTCAACATAGGGATAAGTTTTATTTAAAGATATGCTATTAAGCAAAAGCAATTGAGTAAACAACTGTTAATAGTAATCGGTTTATTTTTTGTAAAAATTGTTGTGGTCAATGTATTCCCAAACCTTTGAAGGTAGTAATGGTAGTACATTTTTGCCTTTTTTGATATTTTCTCTAATTGAAGTGGAAGAGATCTCTACCACAGGAGCGTCAATCAGATGGATTTTTGGATGATTTTTGAAAATACTATTTTCACCAGCATCAGTAGTAGTAGCTATTCTTGGATAGACATAAATATCGTGATGTGACAAAATAGCTTCATAATTTTTCCATTTGTGGAAGGATCTCAAATTGTCTTCGCCCATAATTAAAGAGAACGTATGTTCAGGAAATTTTTCTTCCAAATGAACCAAAGTATTCACCGTATAATTAGGTTGCGAAAGTTTGAACTCTATATCCGAAGGTTTTATTTTTGGAAAATCTTCGGTTGCCAAAAACACCATTTCTAATCGGTGATGATCAGCCAGCAGAGTACTTTTCTTTTTTAACGGATTGTGAGGGGTAACCACCATCCAAACTTGGTCTAAATCGGCGTGCTCCGCCATATGGTTGGCAATAATCAAATGCCCCACATGAATAGGATTGAACGTTCCAAAATAGAGACCTATTTTCATAGATTTAGTGACTAGTGATTAGTAAAAAGTAATTAGTTTTTCAAAGTTTTTGAAAAAGCGTTTATCATTTTAGATTCTTCTTCAATTTGACTTAAAATCTCATTGTATAAATGCTGAGTTGTTATAAAACCAAGTTCATTAGCAATATGTAACTGTGTTTCGATTTCGAATAATGAGCCTCTTGAAATATCTAAAAAGTGACTAAACGATTTGTCTGTATTTCTCCCATAACCTTCAGCTATATTTGAAGGAACAGAAACCGCAGCTCTTTTTAGTTGGCTTGTCAAGGCATACAATTCTTCTTGAGGAAAAGATTTTACCAATTGATAAACTAAACTAACAATTTTAATCCCTTTTTGCCAAATCAATAAATCCTTGTACGATTTTATCTCTCCCACTTTCAAGCTAATTACTAGTTACTTATTACTCATTACTATTTAGAAATAAACTCTTTCACTAATTGGTTCGCTTCGTCTAAGGCGACCTCTAAATCGTAGTTTTTGATCACCACATCAAATTGTGGAGCAGTAGCTAATTCTACGTGGGCTTTTGCAATGCGCATATTGATTTTTTCTTCGGTTTCAGTAGAGCGTTCTTTCAATCTGCGTTTTAATTCATCTACACTTGGAGGTTTCACAAAAACAGCTAAAGTTTCTTCAGGGAATTTGGATTTGATTCGCAATCCGCCTGCAACATCAATATCAAAAATGACATTTTTGCCTTTGGCCCAAATGCGTTCTACTTCACTTTTTAAGGTTCCGTAAAAGTTATCGCGGTACACTTCTTCCCATTCCACAAAATCTTCGTTTTTGATGTGCTGTTTGAATTGGTCTAACGACATAAAATAATAGTCTTTTCCATTCACTTCTTCGCCACGGGCTTCGCGAGTAGCAGCCGAAATGGAGAATTCCAAATTCAAATCGGCTTGTGCCAATAAATGTCTAACTATGGTTGTTTTTCCCGAACCTGATGGCGCTGAGAATACAATTAATTTCCCTTTCATAACTTATGTGTTATCGATGTCTGTTATCCTGAACTTGTTTCAGGATCTTAATATTCAGATTCTGAAACAAGTTCAGAATGACAAAAATTACAAAACGTTTAAAACCTGTTCTTTAATTTTCTCTAATTCGTCTTTCATTTGAACGACTAATTTTTGCATTTGTGCATGATTCGATTTAGAACCCATGGTGTTGATTTCTCTTCCCATTTCTTGAGTAATAAAACCTAATTTTCTACCATTCGCTTCTGTACCTTTAATTGTTTCCAAGAAATAATCTAGGTGATTCGTCAAGCGTACTTTTTCTTCGGTGATATCTAATTTCTCTAGGTAATAAATCAATTCTTGTTCAAATCGGTTTTCATCAACAGCCACTTTTAACTCGGTAATGGCATTGTGCAAACGGTCTTTGATGTTGTGTACACGTTCGTGATCCAATGCCAACGCTTCATTCATGTATTGGCGAATATTGGCAATGCGCAATTGAAATTCTTTTTCAAGCGATAGTCCTTCGTCTCTTCTAAATGTCAAAATATTTTGTAGGGCTTCGGCAATAGCCGTTTCAATTTGAGCCCAATCATTTTCGTCAATTTCTTCGCGTTCAGTTTTCATTGTGTCCGGCATACGAATGGCCATTTTCATCAATTCTACTTCATCCGCTTCGGCATAAACGGCTCTTAATTGTTCCATATAGGCTTTTACAATCGGCACATTGACTTTAGTCGAAGTTTGTTCAGCAGTACTTTCGATGAAAATCGAAAAATCTACTTTTCCTCTTTCCAGTTGTAGTGCAATTTGGTTGCGTAAACCCAATTCCATTTCGCGGTAAAGCGAAGGCATTCTCACATTTAAATCGAGTCCTTTACTATTTAAAGATTTTACTTCTACCGTGATTTTTTTGGTTGGTAATTGCAAAGTGGCTTTACCAAAACCAGTCATTGATTGTATCATATATGAATTGTGTAATAGCTACAAATGTATTGAAATTTTAGGATTTCTTTAGCGTAACCAGATAAACCCCACTAAAAATTAGGGCTGCCGAAATTATTTTCACGCCATTCAACTCATCTTTTCCTAATCCGATGGCAAAAATGGTAGCAAATAAAGGTTGTAAATAAATAAAAACAGCAACGGTATTGGGACTCAATTCTTTCATGGAGAGTAAATTCAACAAGTAGTTGATAAAGGTGGAAAAGAAAATAACAAAGCCAATTTTCCAGAAAATACTATTAGGTACAATAGCCCAATCTACAGTTTGAAAAACGCTCCAACCAAAAGGCAATACCATAAAAAAACCTGCCAAGTACAACCATTTTACAAAAGTAAAAGCGTTGTAGGTGTGCATTAATTTTTTAACAATGATGAGGTAAAATCCATACGAAATGGCATTAATTAAGACTAATAAATTGCCTAAACCCGCATTGGGGGCATTCCCTACTGATTTCCCGTATAAAATAAGAAAAGTGGTTCCAATCAGTCCTAGTAGTAGTCCTGTTATCATTCGTTTTCGCATGCGCTCTTTTAGGATAATTGCCGAAAGCACTAGCACAATCATAGGAGTAGATACCATAATTACAGCAGCGCTAATAGGAGAAGTCAGACTTAGTCCCTTAAAAAAGCAAAGCATGTTAACGGCAATTCCAAAGAATGCCGCTGCTATAATTCTTGGAAAATCGGAACGACTAATTTTTTCTGAAGGCAGGTTACCTGCTATTTTCAAAACCAACCAGATTAACCAGAACAAGAGGGTTGCACCACCTACTCGCAATACAATAAATCCGTAAGCGTCTAAATAACGCGGCATCACATCTTTGGCAATCGTAAAAGTCATTCCGTAAATAATGGAAACTAAAGTAGCACCTAGTAAAGCAAGATTTCGTTTTGTCATTAGCTCAATGCTTTATGAACTTGAAGGATGTTTTGTTGGCTGTTGCCAATGTAAATTGCGCCGTTAATAATAAAAACGGGACGACTTAGAAAAGTATAATGTTCTAAGATGTGTTTTTTAAAATCGGCTTCGGTAAGTGCTTTGTCTTTTAATCCTAAGGATTTGTATAATTGTGCTTTTTTGCTAAAAAGCGCTTCATAACTTCCCGATAATTGGTGCATTTCGTCTAATTGCTCTTCGGTAATAGGATCTTGTTTGATGTCGTGAAAAACCAAATCGTGTCCTTTTGGCAAGGCTTTGATGATTTTTCGGCAGGTATCGCAGGAAGCGAGGTAGTATATTTTGTTCATTTTGAAACGAGATTACTTTTTTGCAAAGAAAATCCATTTGAAACTTAAAATGTTTATTTTTAGCAAAATTTTCAAATCAAATACCCCAATGGAACAGACATTCGAATTGAACAGAACGAGCCGAAAATTAATCGCCCCTTTTCTAGAGGACTTTAGCTTGGAACAGCTCAATACTATTCCGAAAGGATTTTCTAACACTTTATTTTGGAATGTTGCTCACGTTGTAGTGACACAACAGTTGTTAATATACAAACTTTCAGGTTTGAATATGTTGGTTGCTGACGAATTGGTGGACAAATACAAAAAAGGTACCCGTCCTGATCAACCCGCAACCCAAGCAGAAGTGGACGAAATCAAAGGCTTACTATTTGATCTTATTGATCAAACTCAAGCCGATTATGGAAGTGGGGTATTTACCCAATTTACAGAATATCCTACCTCAAGTGGTTTTGTTTTGAAAAATGTCAAACATGCCATGGCGTACAATAATTTTCACGAAGGACTTCATTTGGGAATTTGCATGAGTTTGGCAAAATTGCTTTAATTACCGCTAAAATAAACCAATTGATTTTTTGCAATTATTGCGAAAACTATATCGTTTTCGTAAATTTTATTATTGGTAATGCAAATTTCTTTAAAATAGCTTGTTAAAACAATAATTCTTCAAAAAAACTCAAAATATAACGCTGAAATATTCTTCGTTTACAACTATCTTTGTTTGAGTTACGAAATCGATTTCTTAAAAACGGTGGTAACCTAAAATCAATTGTATTGACCTAAATAGCGTCCTTAAACATGGAAGAAAAAATAAATCAATTTATGGCTTTGGTAGAAGCCAAAAATCCAAACGAACCCGAATTCATTCAAGCGGTTAGAGAATTTGCTGAAACCGTAATTCCTTTTATATCTGAGCGAAAAAAATACGATGGAAAAAATATCTTACTTCGTATTGCCGAGCCAGAGCGTTCGATCATTTTCAGAGTACCTTGGGTAGATGATAAAGGAGAAATTATTGTAAACCGTGGTTTCAGAATCCAAATGAACTCGGCTATTGGGCCTTATAAAGGAGGAATTCGTTTTCATCATACCGTGAACTTATCGGTATTGAAGTTCTTGGCATTCGAACAAGTTTTCAAAAATAGTTTGACTACACTGCCAATGGGAGGTGGAAAAGGAGGTTCTGACTTTGATCCTGAAGGAAAATCAGATGGAGAAATCATGCGTTTTTGTCAATCGTTTATGACCGAATTGTGTAGACATATTGGACCTGACTTGGATGTTCCTGCGGGAGATATTGGAGTTGGAGCCAGAGAAATTGGCTACTTATTTGGACAATACAAACGCATTCGCAATGAGTTTACAGGTGTATTAACCGGAAAAGGTCTGGCTTATGGAGGATCTTTAATTCGTCCAGAAGCAACAGGATATGGTGTCGTATATTTTACAGAGCAAATGTTGCACTCTATTGGTCAAGACATTAAAGGGAAAACGGTTGCGATTTCTGGTTTTGGAAACGTGGCTTGGGGTGTTGCTTTAAAGGTGAACGAACTAGGCGGGAAAGTGGTTACGATTTCAGGTCCTGATGGTTATATTTATGATCAAGATGGAATTTCAGGCGAGAAAATTGACTTCATGTTAGAGTTAAGAGCACGCGGCGATAACAAAGCCGAAGCCTATTTAGAGAAATATCCAAATGCTGTTTTCCACAAAGGGAAAAGTCCTTGGGAAGCCAAAGTAGATATCGCGATTCCATGTGCAACTCAAAACGAGTTGAACGAGCAAGATGCTAAAAATTTAATTGCCAATGGGGTAATTTGTGTAACTGAAGCGGCGAATATGCCGTGTACTTTAGAAGCCATTAAATTATTCTTAGAAAACAAAGTGTTGTTTGCTCCAGGTAAAGCTGCAAATGCGGGTGGAGTTGCAGCCTCTGGTTTGGAAATGACTCAAAACTCGATTCGTTTGAATTGGACGAGCGAGGAAGTAGATGCGCGATTAAAAGACATTATGGTGGGGATCCACAATCAATGTAAAAAATACGGTGCCGAAGACGATGGCTATGTTAATTATGTAAAAGGAGCCAATATCGCTGGATTTGTAAAAGTGGCTGATGCTATGCTCGCACAAGGAGTGGTATAAAAGACTATTAATTCAAATGCTTAAAAGCCTTCTTTCGATTTCGGGAGAAGGTTTTTTAGTTTGTGCGGAGAGAGTGTGTTATATTTGTGAACCAATATCCAATTCATGCAAGTCAAAACCAAAGCGATTGTTATTTCGGCATTAAAATTTCAGGAAAAAAGCTTGATTGTAAAATGCTTCACCTTAACGCATGGTTTGAAATCCTATTTTGTAAGGGATGCTTTTTCGGCTCGGAAATCGAATCAGAAAATCGCTTATTTCCAGCCTTTGAGTATTTTGGAAATCGAAGCGGTACACAAGAATAAAGGCACTTTGGAAAACTTCAAAGAAATTAAAATTGCAACCCCTTTTCATTCGATTCATTCGGATATTGTGAAAAGTACGATAGTGTTGTTCTTGTCCGAGATTTTGCACCATTCCATTCACGAAGAAGAAAAAAACGAACCGCTCTTTGCCTTTATAGAAGCGGCCTTGCAATGGCTCGACAATCACAATGAAACGGCTAATTTTCATCTGATTTTATTACTCGAAATGACCAAACATTTTGGATTTTACCCGGATGTTTCTGACAAAGACCAAGCCTTTTTCGAATTGGTTGAAGGCGTTTTTTCTCCGTTTCATGCAGTGAGTTCGTTAACGGAACATGAAACCCTTTTGTTCAAAAAACTAATTGACTTAAAATGGGATTCGGATCAAAAAATATTCCATGTAATCGAACGACAAATTCTCTTGAAAATCTTGATGGATTATTACAGTTATCACTTGGATGGCTTTAGAAAACCTAAATCCTTAGACGTTTTAAAAGAGGTTTTTGCCTAATCGTATTCTAAGAAATAACACAAACCAAATTGCTCAATATGGGCGGACTAATTTCGGATACAAAACGCTCTTAATTCAGCAGCAATAACTTTTGCCTTTTCGCTTTTGCCTATTTACTAATATTCACTACTTTCGCAACTCGATTTAGAAATGCATACCATGAGCACAAAATTTACTGAATACAAAGGACTTGACTTGCCAAAATCGGCAGAAGAAGTACTGGATTTTTGGAAGAAAGAAACGATATTTGAGAAAACGGTAACTACCCGTGAGGGGAATCCACCTTATGTGTTTTTTGAAGGACCGCCTTCGGCAAATGGATTGCCAGGAATTCACCACGTGATGGCACGTGCTATTAAAGATATTTTTTGTCGCTATAAAACTCAAAAAGGGTTCCAAGTAAAGCGTAAAGCCGGTTGGGATACCCACGGTTTGCCGGTTGAATTGGGTACCGAAAAAGAATTAGGAATTACCAAAGAAGACATTGGTAAAACCATCACCGTAGAAGAATACAACGAGGCGTGTAAACGCACCGTGATGCGCTATACCGACGTTTGGAACGATCTAACAGAAAAAATGGGGTATTGGGTCGATATGGAAGATCCGTATGTGACCTACAAACCCAAATATATGGAAACCGTTTGGTGGTTGTTGAAACAAATCTACAACAAGGATTTGATGTACAAAGGCTACACCATTCAGCCGTACTCGCCAAAAGCAGGAACCGGATTGTCATCGCACGAGGTCAATCAGCCTGGTTCGTATCGCGATGTAACCGATACAACCATTGTAGCACAATTTAAAACTAAACCGGAATCCTTGCCAAACTTTTTACAAGGTTTTGGAGAGATTCATGTATTGGCTTGGACAACAACCCCTTGGACCTTGCCATCCAATACGGCTTTGACTGTAGGACCAAAAATTGATTATGTGTTGGTGAAAACCTTCAACCAATATACTTTTTTACCATCGAATGTCATTTTGGCTAAAAACTTGGTGGGAAAACAATTCGGCAAAACCTTCTTTGAATCGGCAGAAGCAACTGATTTTGAAAATTTCAAAGCAGGAGATAAGAAGATTCCATTCCAAATTTTGGCAGAAGCCAAAGGAGTAGACTTGGTTGGCATTCGTTACGAGCAATTGATGCCGTTGGTGTTGCCGTATCAAAATGCTGAAGATGCTTTCCGTGTGATTGCAGGGGATTTTGTTACTACCGAAGATGGAACAGGAATCGTGCATACAGCGCCTACTTTTGGTGCAGATGATGCTAAAGTGGCGAAAGAGGCTACTCCAGAAATACCGCCAATGTTGGTTTTGGACGAAAATGGCACGCCAGTTCCTTTGGTAGATTTACAAGGTAAATTTGTTAATGGATTAGGAGATTTATCAGGCAAATACGTTAAAAACGAATACTATAACGAAGGCGAAGCACCGGAGCGTTCTGCTGATGTGGAAATTGCTATTCAGTTAAAAGAAGAAAATAAAGCGTTTAAAGTAGAGAAATACGTGCACAGTTACCCACATTGTTGGAGAACTGACAAGCCTATTTTATATTACCCATTGGATTCTTGGTTCATCAAGATTACAGATGTGCGTGACCGTATGTTTGACTTGAACGATTCGATCAATTGGAAGCCAAAAGCAACCGGAGAAGGTCGTTTTGGGAACTGGTTGAAAAATGCTAACGATTGGAATTTATCCCGTTCTAGGTATTGGGGAATTCCGTTGCCGATTTGGAGAACCGAAGACAAACAAGAAGAAATCTTGATTGGATCGGTAGAAGAATTGTACCACGAAATTGAAAAATCAATAGCTGCAGGTTTCCAAAAAACAAATCCGTTTGCTGGTTTTGAAATTGGAAATATGTCGGAAGCCAATTATGATTTGATTGACTTACATAAAAATGTAGTAGACGAAATTACCTTGGTTTCGGCTTCAGGTAAACCAATGCAACGCGAAAGCGATTTGATTGACGTTTGGTTTGATTCAGGCGCAATGCCTTATGCACAATGGCATTATCCATTTGAAAACAAAGAGTTGATCGATCAAAACAAGTCATTCCCAGCAGACTTTATCGCTGAAGGAGTGGATCAAACCCGTGGTTGGTTTTATACCTTACACGCTATTGGAACTTTGGTTTTCGATACCATCGCCTATAAAAATGTGGTGTCAAACGGATTGGTATTAGACAAAAACGGACAAAAAATGTCGAAACGTCTAGGAAATGCTGTGGATCCTTTTGAAACCTTGAAAGAATACGGTCCAGATGCGACGCGTTGGTACATGATATCCAATGCGAATCCTTGGGACAACCTGAAATTTGACTTAGAAGGAATTGCCGAGGTACGTCGTAAATTCTTTGGCACTTTATACAACACCTATTCGTTCTTTAGTTTGTATGCCAATATCGATGGGTTTTCCTATTCAGAAGCAGAAATTCCTTTGGCAGAGCGTCCAGAAATTGATCGTTGGATCATTTCTGAATTGAATACCTTGATAAAAGACGTAGATGGTTTCTATGCTGATTATGAACCAACAAGAGCGGCTCGTGCGATTTCTGATTTTGTTCAAGAAAACTTGAGTAATTGGTACGTTCGTTTGTGTAGAAGACGTTTTTGGAAAGGCGAGTATGCTCAAGATAAAATTGCAGCCTATCAAACTTTATATACTTGTTTGTTAAGCATAAGTAAACTGGCTGCGCCAATTGCGCCATTTTATATGGACAAATTATACAGAGACTTAACACAAGCGACACATTCAGAAGGTTTTGAGAGCGTACATTTGGCACAATTTCCAGAATTCGTTGAAAACTTTGTTGATAAATCGTTGGAAAGCAAAATGCAAAAAGCCCAAACGATTTCATCTTTAGTATTGTCTCTTCGTAAAAAAGAAATGATCAAAGTGCGTCAACCGTTACAAAAGGTAATGATTCCGGTGCTTGACGAGAATCAAAGGGCAGAAATTGAAGCTGTTTCTGATTTGATTAAAGCGGAAGTTAACGTAAAAGAAATCGTACTTTTAGATGATGCTTCGGGAATTCTGGTCAAACAAATTAAGCCTAATTTCAAGACATTAGGGCCTCGTTTTGGAAAGGACATGGGCTTGATTTCTAAGGAAATACAGGGCTTTACGCCAGATCAAATCAACGAATTGGAGCGAGAAGGAACTTTAGCTATTGTTATTGCAGGGAATGCTGTATCTTTAACTTTAGAAGACGTAGAGATTACGTCGCAAGATATTGAGGGTTGGTTAGTTGCTAATTCTAATGGGATTACGGTTGCGTTAGACATCACGATTTCGGCTGAATTGAAACAAGAGGGAATTGCCAGAGAATTGGTAAACCGAATCCAAAATATCCGAAAAGATTCTGGATTTGAAGTAACAGATAAAATTAAAGTGATCCTACAACAAAATGCCGAATTACAGGAAGCAGTTGTAGCTAACCAAGAATACATTAAGTCAGAAACATTAACTGAAAGTTTGGTTTTTGAAAGCGAAGTAACAAGCGGCTTAGAAATTGAATTTGACGATATAAAAACAAGAATAATAATTACTAAATAATGGAGTTATGGTAGATGAAATTGCAAAATACTCAGAAGCTGATTTAGCAGAATTCAAAGAATTAATTTTAAAGAAAATACAAAAAGCACAAGAAGATTTAGACTTGATCAAAAGTGCTTATATGAATGATTTGAATAATGGAACAGACGATACGTCGCCAACATTCAAAGCGTTTGAAGAAGGTAGTGAAACGATGTCTAAGGAAGCGAACTCACAATTAGCGATTCGTCAAGAAAAGTTCATTCGCGATTTGAAAAACGCACTTTTCCGTGTTGAAAACAAAACATATGGAGTGTGTAAAGTAACGGGTAAATTAATCAGCAAAGAAAGATTAATGATCGTACCACACGCAACTATGAGTATCGAAGCTAAAAATATGCAGCGATAAAAAAACAGCTTTTTTAGCTAACTATTCCAAATCCCAAGAATTTCTAATTAGAAATCTTGGAATTTGGAATTTTTATTTTGGAAATTATTTACTTTTGCCGGATGAAACACAATCCAATGTCATTACGAAATGCTTATTTTTTAGTTGTTCTTATCTTAATTGTAGATCAACTTTCTAAAATTTATATCAAAACTAATTTCCTTTTAGGGGAAGAAGTGGAAGTGTTCTCTTGGTTTAAAATTTATTTTATTGAAAACGAAGGGATGGCATGGGGAACCAAAATCCCAGGTGAATATGGCAAATTAATTTTGACTGTATTCCGATTGTTTGCTGTTGCGGGAATTGGCTATTGGTTGTGGGATTCTATTACAAAGAAACAAAGTTCAAATTATTTGATCGTTGCTATCGTATTGATTATGGCAGGTGCTTTTGGAAATATTTTGGATTCTGTTTTTTATGGAGTAACCTTCGATGATAGCCAACAAAATGTAGCAACTTTATTTTCAGACCGCCCCTATGGAACTTGGTTTCATGGTAAAGTTGTCGATATGTTCTATTTTCCAATTTGGCAAGGGAATTTGCCTTCTTGGTTACCCATATGGGGAGGTAAAGAATTTACATTTTTCAACGCCATTTTTAATATTGCCGATGTGGCGATTTCAACCGGAGTGGGTATATTACTTTTCTTTAATAAAAAAGCATTTCCAGCAAATCAAAAGTAGTTTTATCCAAATAATTCCCCAGCAACGTCTTCAATTTTTGCTACTAGGCGAATTTTGATGCCGGTGTCTTTCAAAGCAATTTTATTGTACTTGGAAACAAAAATGGTTGAAAAACCTAATTTTTCAGCTTCTTGAATGCGTTGATCTACACGGTTTACAGGTCTAATTTCGCCTGAAAGTCCGACTTCGCCTGCAAAACAAAAATCTTTGTTGACAGGAATATCTTCATTGGAAGATAAAATAGCGGCAACAACGGCCAAATCAATAGCAGGATCATCTACCGATATACCACCAGTGATGTTTAAGAAAACATCTTTGGCACCCAACCGGAAACCTGCTCGTTTTTCTAAAACAGCCAAAATCATATTCAAACGTTTGGCATTGTAACCTGTTGTGCTACGTTGCGGTGTTCCGTAAACAGCGGTGCTTACTAAGGCTTGTATTTCTAGCATTAAAGGACGCATGCCTTCTAAAGTGGTAGCAATCGCGGTTCCAGATAATTCTTCGTCTTTGTGCGAAATCAAAATTTCAGAAGGATTGGATACTTCGCGTAAGCCACTACCTAGCATTTCATAAATTCCAATTTCGGCAGTAGAACCAAAACGATTTTTCAGAGAACGAAGGATGCGGTAGACATGATTTCGGTCGCCTTCAAATTGCAAGACGGTATCGACCATATGTTCCAAAATTTTCGGCCCTGCAATGGTGCCGTCTTTAGTAATATGTCCAATTAAAATAACGGGAATATTGGTTTCTTTGGCAAATTTAATCAGCTCGGCAGTGGTTTCTCTAATTTGAGAAATACTTCCCGGTGTCGATTCAATATAATCTGTATGTAGCGTTTGAATCGAATCAATAATCACAATTTCAGGCTGAATGGTTTCAATTTGCTTGAAGATATTTTGCGTTTTAGTTTCGGTCAAAATATAGCAATTGTCACCGTTTGGGGTAATGCGTTCCGCACGCATTTTAATTTGTTTTTGGCTTTCTTCGCCAGAAACATATAGCGTTTTATAAGGTAAACTCAATGATATTTGAAGTAAAAGAGTACTTTTTCCAATACCCGGTTCGCCTCCTAATAGGATTAAAGAACCTGGAACAATTCCGCCTCCTAACACACGATTAAGTTCATTGTCTGTGGTATCTAAACGTATTTCTTGAGTAGAATCGATTTCATTTATTCGCAAAGGTTTTGGCGCTTTTCCAGCAGTTGTCGGTTCGCTTTTCCAAGCTACTTTTTCTTGTTTCTGAACGATTTCTTCAGCAATGGTGTTCCATTCTTTACAGGCATTACATTGTCCTTGCCATTTGGCGTATTGGGTTCCGCAGTTTTGACAGAAAAAAGTGGTTTTAACTTTCGACATAATTCTTGGAATAAATTGAATTCAAATTTACAGTAAAGTATGTTCTAAAAAAATTATTGGAAATAGATTGTTGATAAAACAAAAAACCACTCCTTTTGAGAGTGGTTTTAAAATATATCGGATCCTTAATTAAGTTAAGGAATTGTCGTTTTCATTCGGAAAAATAATCCAAGGTTGAAAGGTTTTAGCCTCCTCAAACTCAAGTGTGGCATACGAAATAATAATAATAATGTCGTCTTTTTGAACTTTTCTTGCAGCAGGACCATTTAATGTAATTGTGCCTGAATTTCGTTCTCCTTTAATAGCGTAGGTTTCAAAACGTTCGCCATTGTTCACGTTTACGATAGCCACTTTTTCGCCTTCAATAATGTTAGAGGCTTCGAGTAAGGCTTCGTCAATAGTGATGCTCCCGATGTAATTTAAATCGGCTCCGGTTACTTTAACGCGGTGTATTTTTGATTTTACTACTTGAATTTGCATGGTGCAAAAGTAAATTAATTTAGTGAAATGGTATCAATCAATCGAATATTGTTAACAAAAACGGCAATAAATGCTCTGTATTTTTTGTTTTCTTCTTTAGTATTAGAGGACAATAGCGTTTCTTCATCAGCAATTACAAAGTATTCCAAATCAAAAAGCGGATGATTTTCAAATGTTTGTTGAACCAATTGAATCGCACTTGCTATAGTTTCATTTTGAAAGAGTATTTTGGCTTGAACCAGCGTTTGATAAATTATACTAGCTTGATTTCGCTCATCTGCAGACAAACGCTCGTTTCTGGAGCTCATTGCAAGTTGATTAGCCTCTCTATAAATAGGGCAACCAACTATAGAGACAGGCAAGCTGTATTTGGCAACTAATTTTTTTACAATTTGTAATTGTTGAAAATCTTTTTCCCCAAAATACGCATGAGTTGGAGTTACAATTTCAAATAAACGTTTGACAATTGTACCAACACCATCAAAATGACCAGGTCTAAATTTGCCTTCCATTTGGTTTTCTAACCCGTCAAAATCAAAAGATTGCGAAACAAGCTTGCCATCATAAACATCGTCGACAGAGGGAGCATATACAATCACTTCTGGATTCAAAGCGGTAATTTTTCTTACGTCTTCTTCTAAAGTTCGTGGATATTTTGCTAAATCTTCTGGATTATTAAATTGGGTTGGATTGACAAAAATACTGACAACAGTATACTTATTTTCTCGGATGGACCGTTCCATTAATGCCAAGTGTCCGTCATGTAATGCACCCATTGTTGGCACAAACCCAATAGTCGAATCTATAAATTGAGAAGAATTTAAATGCGCTATTAATGGAGCTTTTCCGTAGAAAATGTGCATGTTAGATGTTTTAAATGGAGGGCAAATTTAACATATTTGTTATTAAGTGCATAAATTTTTGTAAATTTGCTCGGTTTTTATTGCCATAAAATAGTTATACAATATTATGAAAGACAAGAGGATATTATATGTATCATCTGAAGTTGTTCCTTATCTTGATGAGAATGAGGTTTCTTTGATGTCCTACGATGTACCGAAAATGATTAATGATCAAGGCGGACAAATTAGAATTTTTATGCCAAGATATGGCAATATCAATGAAAGAAGACATCAATTACATGAGGTAATTCGACTTTCAGGAATGAATTTGGTAGTAAATGATTTGGATATGCCTTTGATTATTAAGGTGGCATCCATTCCAAAAGAAAGAATACAAGTTTACTTTATAGATAATGACGAGTATTTTAAACGCAAAGCAACATTCGCTAATGAAGAAGGGGTAATGTATCCTGACAATGACGAACGTGCTATCTTTTTTGCAAAAGGCGTTGTAGAAACAGTTAAAAAATTAAACTGGGTTCCAGATATTATTCATGTACATGGATGGATGGCAGCAATGTTACCAATCTATATGAAGCATTTTTATAAAAACGAAGCTTTGTTTTCGGATACTAAGATTGTAACTTCAGTATATAGTCAATCATTTGAAGGGACTTTAGACGCTGAAATGATTAATAAAGTTAAATTTGATAATGTGCCATTGGAATCTATTCTAGACTTAGAAGTTCCTGATTATGAAAACATTATTAAAGCAACGGTTAAGCATTCAGATGCTGTTATTATTGCTTCTGATAACCTATCGCCAAGTTTAACAAAATTTATAGAATCTTCAGGAAAACCTTTTTTACCTTTCCAATCGAAAGAAGTATTTGCTGAGGCATATACTACCTTTTATAAAAACGAGGTTCTTTAGAAATTAAACTTTATTTAAAACATGCATACCACTTCTTTTTTTAAAAGAATACTTTTTGTTGTTAGTGTTCTATTTTTATATTCTTGCGACAAAGAATACAATGCGATTGGTGCCGATTTATTAGGAGAAAATCACTTTGATTTTTTACAATACACCTCAGACGTTGTGGCGCACAATCAAAAAATAGGGCCTATTGATGCAACTAATTTACCAATTAATGCTTTAGGAATCTATAATGACCCAGCTGTTGGAAAAACTACAGCACACTTTGCTACACAATTAAACTTAGCTACTGTAGCACCAACAATTGGAGCGAATGCAGTTATCGATAGTGTATATTTATCAGTCCCTTATTTTAGCACTATAAAAACGACCAACACAGATGGAAGCCGTGTATATGAATTGGATTCTATTTATGGTGGACAAGCACCTATAAAATTGAGCGTGTATGAGTCCAACTATTTCATGAGAGACTTGGATCCTTCCACTAGTTTTACAGAAAGCCAGTCCTTTTACACAGATCAAACCCCTATTTTTGAAAATGCAAAAGTAGGTTCTCGATTGAATAACGCAGCAAATACTGCTCAAAACGATGCTTTCTTTTTTGATTCTAAAGAGATTGTTCAAAAAGTTACCGCTTCAGACGGGAAGGTTACTTTGAATCGTTCCGTTCCTGCCATGCGGCTGAAATTAAACAATAGTTATTTTGCCACAAAAATATTGAACGCACCTGCTGCGAAATTGGCAACAAATGATGCGTTTAAAGAGTATTTTAGAGGGTTGTATTTTAAAATCGAAACGGTTTCAGGCAGTTCAGGTAGTATGGCAATGATGAACTTTAAAGCCGGTAAAATTACAATAAGCTATACAGAAGATTTAGTTACTAACGGAGTTACAACTAGAGTTTCTAAAACTATGGATCTTAATTTAACGGGCAACTCAGTTAACTTATTAGATCAAACCAACGAAAATTCGGCTTTTGCCAATGCGGTAAATAATCCTAACACTTCTCTAGGAGATGCTAGTTTATATGTTAAGGGAGGGGAAGGCGCAATGACTGTAATTGATTTATTCAAAACGCCAGGCGAGTTAAATCTGATTCGCACTAAAGGGTGGTTAATAAATGAAGCCAATCTAGTTTTTCATGTTGATGCTGCAAAAATGGCTACAAGTAATGAACCCAATCGCATTTACCTATATGACTTAACTAACAATCGGCCAGTTGTAGATTACTTTTTAGATGTGACAAATTCAGCAGATGTTAAGAAATCAAAATATGTTTTCAGTGGACTTATTAATAAAGAAGCGGTAACAAACGGAAGAGGCCAAACGTATAAAATTAGAATTACGAATCAAATCCGTAATTTAGTAAAATATGCTGATTCAACTAATGTGAAATTAGGTTTGGTAGTTACAGAAAATATTGGCGAGACTGGTTTTTCTAAATTAAAAACGCCAAATTCTTTTACCAAAAAATTGCCTAAAGCATCGGTTATGAATCCTCTTGGAACTGTGTTATACGGAAGTCATCCTTCAGTTCCTGTTGACAAAAGAGTCAAACTTCAAATTTATTATACAAAACCTAATTAGACTAAATATATGTGTGGAATAGTTGGATACATTGGTTATAGAGAAGCTTATCCTATAGTAATTAAAGGATTAAAAAGATTAGAATACCGCGGATATGATAGTGCGGGTGTCATGTTATATGATAGTGAAAACTTGAAATTATCCAAGACTAAAGGAAAAGTTTCTGATCTTGAAGCAAAAGCAGCTACTGAAATCACTACTAATGGTACAATTGGAATGGGACATACACGTTGGGCTACACATGGTGTTCCTAACGATGTAAACTCTCATCCACATCTTTCTAATTCGGGAGACTTAGCAATAATTCATAACGGAATTATTGAAAATTATGCACCTCTAAAAGAAGAGTTGATCAAAAGAGGATATGTTTTCCATTCGGATACGGATTCAGAAGTTTTGGTCAATTTGATCGAAGAAATTCAAAAGAAAGAAAATTTAAAATTAGGAAAAGCAGTTCAGGTAGCCTTAAACCAAGTAGTTGGGGCCTATGCTATTGCTGTTTTTGATAAAAAAAATCCAAATGAAATTGTTGCCGCTCGTTTAGGAAGTCCTTTGGCAATTGGTGTGGGTGAAGGAGAATATTTTATTGCTTCAGATGCATCGCCATTTATTGAATACACTTCCAACGCGATTTATTTAGAAGATGGAGAAATGGCAAACATCAGGTTGCATAAACCGATGAAAGTCCGTAAAATCAAAGATGACTCTATCGTAGATCCTTATATTCAAGAACTTCAAATGAATTTGGAGCAAATTGAAAAAGGGGGTTACGACCATTTCATGTTGAAAGAAATTTACGAACAGCCGAATGTAATTAAAGATACCTACAGAGGAAGGCTTCACGCCAATGAAGGAATAATTCAAATGGCTGGGGTTGAAGATAATTTGGAAAAATTTCTGAATGCAGATCGCATTATCATTATAGCGTGTGGAACGTCTTGGCACGCCGGTTTAGTAGCTGAATATGTTTTTGAAGAATTTGCAAGAATTCCTGTTGAGGTAGAATACGCTTCTGAATTTAGATATAGAAACCCAATTATAGGTAAAAAAGATGTTGTCATTGCGATCTCTCAATCAGGAGAAACAGCCGATACTATGGCTGCGATCAAATTAGCCAAAGAAAATGGTGCCTTTGTATTTGGAGTTTGTAATGTTGTTGGCTCTTCTATTTCTAGAGAATCACATGCAGGAGCTTATACACATGCAGGACCAGAAATTGGTGTTGCATCAACAAAAGCATTTACAACACAAATTACCGTTTTGACAATGATTGCGTTGCGTTTGGCTAAAGCCAAAGGAACCTTGTCTAAATCAGATTTTCATCAATACTTACAAGAATTAGAAATAATTCCTGAGAAAGTGAAAGAAGCTTTAGAAACCAATGATAAAACAAAAGAAATTGCGGCAACATTCAAAGACGCTCACAATTGTTTGTATTTAGGAAGAGGGTATAATTTTCCGGTTGCTTTAGAAGGAGCATTGAAGTTAAAAGAGATTTCGTACATTCATGCTGAAGGTTATCCTGCAGCCGAAATGAAACACGGCCCAATCGCTTTGATTGACGAGCAAATGCCTGTAGTAGTTATTGCGCCTAAACAAGGCCATTATGATAAAATTGTAAGTAATATTCAAGAAATCAAATCAAGAAGTGGGCGAATCATTGCTGTGGTAACAAAAGGAGATACTCAAGTACGTGAACTAGCAGACTATGTGATCGAAATTCCAGAAACTTCAGATGCTTTATCGCCATTAATCACAACAATCCCATTACAATTATTATCGTATCATATAGCGGTAATGAGAGGTTGTAATGTAGACCAACCGAGAAATTTAGCTAAATCGGTTACGGTGGAATAATTAATTCAGATGTAATTGTTACAAAAAAAAGCAAGTGTAAACTTGCTTTTTTTTGTTTGGTGTAATTTTGATTTACACAATCTAATTTGCTTCATTACATCAAATAAAAAGATCGATAGCAAATACAGATTAGTCAAAATGAGTACCATTAGTTGACAAATGTGAAATTTTTCTATTGCAATTTTAGTAATCGTCAAAAATATTTGTATTTTAGTCGCATAAACCAACAAAATTTTAACCAATGAGAGTATACTTACTTTTTTTGACCTTGTTTTTTTGTAGCATTTCATTTGCTCAAAATTCAATTTCAGGTACTGTTTCAGACAGTAAAAAACAACCTATCCCAGGAGCCAACATTAAAGTTGTTGGAACCAATTCAGGGGCAATTAGTGATTTTGACGGAAAATTTGTTTTAAACACTTCTCAAAAATTACCATTTCAAATTGAAATTTCTGCCTTAGGTTTCGGATCTAAAAAGGTCAGTGTTACAACCGCTAATCAAAAAGTGAATGTAGTACTACAAGATGAAGAAACAAAATTAAATGAGATTGTAGTTTCTGCATCTAGAACTCCAGAGCGTGTTTTAGAATCTCCAGTAACCATTGAAAGAATGGGTATTGCTGATATCAAAAAGACCGCTTCTGCTTCTTTTTATGACGGATTAGAAAACTTGAAAGAGGTTCAAATGAACACGAGTAGTATGTCTTTCAAATCTATAAACACAAGAGGTTTTGCTACTGTGGCAAACGTTCGTTTCATGCAATTAGTGGATGGAATGGATAACTCTTCTCCATTATTGAACTTTGTGATTGGAAACATGATTGGTGTTTCTGAAATTGATGTTCAGAGTGTGGAATTGTTACCAGGGGCGTCTTCTGCTTTGTATGGTGCCAACGCTTTTAATGGAATTTTGTTCATGAATAGTAAAAGTCCATTTACAAGTCAAGGAATTAGAGCCTATGCTAAATATGGTCAAACTAGTCAACAAGCGGCTGGGGTTAATGATTATTTAGATTATGGTGTTAGAATGGCTAAAGCTTTCAGTCCTTATTTTGCAGCTAAAGCCAATTTCACTTATATGAAAGCGACCGATTGGTATGCAACTAATTATGATGACAAAACAACTTTTGGACGTGATAGAAGTCATATTAATTATGATGGTATTAACGTTTATGGAGATGAAGTGTCTACAAATATTAAAGGTGTAGGTAATTCATTAGCTTCATTAGGAAGAATTCCTGCAGGAGCTGTTAATTTATTGCCAAATACCAATGTAAGTAGAACTGGATACAACGAGATTGATTTGACAGATAATAAAGCGTCAAACACAAAAATTGATTTCTCTTTCCATTTACGTCCATTTGGAGATGAAAAATTGGAAGTGATCTGGCAAAGTAAATTTGGTTTTGGTAATGCCGTTTATCAAGGAGCCAACAGATATTATTTGAACAACTTCTTTATGCAACAACATAAATTAGAATTCAAAGGGAAAAACTTTTTCGTGAGAGGGTACACTACAACTGAAGATGGTGGAAATTCATACGATATGTTGTTTACAGGAATTAATGTGAATCGTCAATGGAAAGCAGATAGCCAATGGTTTGGAGAATATGCAGGAGCATATATTCAATCTACTTTAGGAGGAATGACTCCTGAAAATGCTCATAAAGTGGCAAGATCAGTTGCTGATACAGGAAGATTATTACCAGGTTCACCTGGATTTAAAAGCGCCTTTGACAAAGTTACTAATGAAGCAAGTGTATTATCAGGATCTAAATTAGTGGATAATTCAAGAATTTACCACTCTGATGCTAATTACAACTTTAAAGACATGATCAAATTTGCCGAAATTCAAGTTGGGGGTTCTTACAGAGCGTATCAATTGAATTCTTCAGGTAGAATTTATACTGATGCTGATGGGCCAATCAACTATAATGAATATGGTGCCTATACGCAATTAACAAAAAAGTTACTAGATGACAGATTGAAATTTACAGGATCTATTCGTTATGATAAATCTAAAAATTTCGAAGGGAACTATTCACCAAGAGTTTCATTAGTGTATTCTGCTGGAGAAAGTAGAAAACATAACTTCAGAGCGTCATTCCAAACAGGATTCAGAAACCCATCTACACAAGACCAGTATATTGGATTTAATGTAGGAAGTGCGATTTTGTTAGGATCAGCTCCTGATAACTTAACAAGATATAAAGAAACATTGCCAATTTCTACCACAACAGGTCAATTTTTTGCTGGTGGAACATCGGTTAATATTACAGGTTTGAATGCCTACAATAATTCATATACTGCAGCCTCAGTTGGAGCACTTACAGCTACAGGAAATCCTGCATTATTGAAAAAAACCAATTTAGCTTTTGTGAAACCGGAAGAGGTAAAAGCGATTGAATTAGGTTACCGTTCATTTATTCAAGACATGTCGGTTGATGTTAATGGTTACTATAATGTGTATAACAACTTTATTGGGAACTTAAACGTAGTAGCACCTTTATATGGTAAAGCACAAGATGCTCCTAATCCAGCTGGAGGAGCAACTGATTTAGGAACACAATCACTACACGCGTTGACAAATGGAAATTTTAGAGCATTCCAATTGTATACTAATACACAAGTTGAAATCAAGTCTCTTGGTTTTGGTTTAGGATTAGCTAAAAAAGTATATAAAGATTTTGAAGTAGGTGTGAATTATAATTATGCTGAATTTAATTTTGATCAATCTAAAGATGCAAGTTTTGAAGCAGGATTTAACACTCCTAAACATAGAGTAAAAGCTTCTTTTGGTAACGAAAAATTATTCCAAAATTTTGGATTTAATGTAAGCGGAAGATGGAATAGTGAATATTTATGGCAATCTACAATGGCAGATGGTATGATCGCTTCAGCTACTGTTATTGATGCTCAGATTAACTATGTTTTCCCTAAATTAAAATCAACGTTAAAAATTGGAGCAGCTAATATTGGAGGTAAAGAATACATTCAGGTATTAGGAGCAGGTTCAATTGGGCAACAATATTTTGCTTCTTGGACTATTAATCCATAATTTGACTACTAATTAAAAAAATACAATTATGATAAAAAATTTCAAATGGCTATTATTGGTTTCATTGACCTTTGTGGCTTGTACAAATGATGATGATGTTCTTGTAATGGAGGAACCTGTTTCTGCAGGGTCGGCTAATTTTACAAAATATGTTGCTCTTGGGGATTCATTTGCAGCTGGGTATAGTGATGGGGCTTTATTTGTTGAAGCTCAAAAAGGAGCCTATCCAAACATACTAGCACAGCAATTTGCTGAAGCTGGTGGAGGTGCTTTTTCAACTCCATTAATGGGTGATAATATTGGCGGGCTTTTATTAGGCGGAAATGTTATTGCAGGACAACGTTTGTATTTTAACGGATCGGCTCCAGTTGCTGTTTCGGGAGCACCAACAACGAATGTTGCTACTAAAGTAACGGGTCCTTTCGGAAACTTAGGAGTACCAGGAGCTAAAAGTTACCATTTAGTTGCTGCGGGTTATGGAAATGTTGCTGGTGTAGCTGCAGGATTGGCCAATCCGTATTATGCACGTTTTGCAACTTCTGCTACATCAACTGTCTTAGCTGATGCTGTAGCCCAAACACCTACTTTCTTTTCTTTATGGATTGGAGGTAATGATGTGTTAGGATATGCAACTTCAGGAGGTATTGGTGTTAACCAAACGGGGAATATGAATCCAGCTACCTACGGTTCTAATGATATTACAGATCCAACCGTTTTTGCAAGTGTATACAATTCTTTGGTTACTGGCTTAACTGCTAATAGCGCTAAAGGAGTTGTGGCTAATTTACCATATGTTAATACACTTCCGTATTTTACGACAGTTCCGTTTAATCCATTATCTACATCAGTACTTGGTGGCGGAAACGTAGCGGTTGGTCAAGCAACTATTACACAATTGAACACGTTATTATACGGTCCTTTGAAATCTGCATTAACATTTTTTGGAGCAGGTGATAGAATCAATTTACTTTCTACTACAGTAGCAAATCCTGTTCTTATTAAAGACGAATCATTGCCTAACTTATCAGCACAATTAACTGCTGCTTTTACCCCTACATTAGGTGCACAGACAGCTGCTTTTTATGGTGCTGTTTTTGGTCAAGCGCGTCAAGCAACGGCTACAGATTTAGTATTATTACCAACTCAATCAGCAATTGGTGCAGCGCCAACTGCAACTACCTCTGGATTAGGTTTTGCGCCACCATCTCCATTAGATAAATTTGGAATCACATTTCCGTTGCAAGATATGCATGTGTTAATCCCTACTGAAGTTGCTCAAATTAAAGTTGCTACAGATGCTTATAATGTAAGTATCAAAGCTATCGCAGACGCTAAAGGTTTGGCTTTTGTTGATGCAAAAGCAATCATGGATAAATTATCAACTACTGGACTTGTAGGAAATAATTTTACAATGACATCTACTTATGTTTTTGGAGGTTCTTTCTCTTTGGATGGAGTTCATCCAAGTCCAAGAGGATATGCTTTAATTTCAAATGCTTTTATTGATGCAATTAATTCAAAATATTCTTCTACTTTAAAGAAAGTAGACCTTGGGAAATACAGAATTTTATTCCCAGCTAGTTTGTAATCAAATTGCCTAAATAATTCAAAATAAAAAACCACTACAATTAAGTAGTGGTTTTTTTTGTTCAAAGGAAAAATACCCTGATTTTTTTAAAAAAAAATTATTGATTTTATATTTTAAAAATTATCTTTGCACTCTGTAAAAAGTATTTAATCGAGGACTTTCGGTTAAGTCTATTTCATAAACCTAAATAGCTATTTAATAAATACATAAGTAATGTCTAAAGTAATAGGAAAAGTTGCCCAAATCATTGGTCCAGTAGTTGACGTTGTTTTCAACGGTAAAGATGTTGAACTTCCAAAAATTTATGATTCGTTAGAAATCACAAGAAAAGATGGAACTATATTAGTTCTTGAAGTACAATCACACATTGGTGAAAACACCGTTCGTACCATATCTATGGACTCAACAGATGGTTTGAGCAGAGGTTATGAAGTAGTAGGTACTGGAAATCCAATCCAAATGCCAATTGGACCAGACGTTTACGGACGTTTGTTCAACGTAATTGGGGATGCTATTGACGGTTTAGGTAACTTACCAAAAACAGGAGAAAATGGATTGTCAATCCACAGAGCCGCTCCAAAATTCGAAGATTTATCAACTTCATCTGAAGTTTTATTTACAGGTATTAAAGTAATCGATTTGATTGAGCCTTATGCAAAAGGAGGAAAAATTGGATTGTTTGGTGGAGCTGGAGTAGGTAAAACAGTATTGATTCAAGAGTTGATCAACAATATTGCAAAAGGTCACGGTGGACTTTCAGTATTCGCAGGAGTAGGAGAAAGAACACGTGAAGGGAATGACTTACTTCGTGAGATGTTAGAGTCAGGAATTATTAAATACGGAGAAGATTTCATGCACTCTATGGAAAATGGAGGATGGGATTTGTCTAAAGTAGATATGCCAGGAATGAGAGAGTCAAAAGCTACTTTCGTTTTTGGACAAATGAATGAGCCACCAGGAGCTCGTGCTCGTGTAGCACTTTCTGGATTATCTATCGCTGAGTATTTCCGTGATGGAGCTGGATCTGATCAAGGAAAAGATGTATTGTTCTTCGTGGATAACATCTTCCGTTTTACACAAGCAGGTTCTGAGGTATCGGCACTTTTAGGTCGTATGCCATCTGCAGTAGGATACCAACCAACATTAGCAACTGAAATGGGAGCTATGCAAGAGCGTATTACTTCTACTAATAAAGGATCTATTACTTCTGTACAAGCGGTTTACGTGCCTGCGGATGACTTAACTGACCCGGCGCCAGCAACAACATTTGCTCACTTAGATGCAACAACGGTATTGTCTCGTAAAATTGCTGAGTTAGGTATTTATCCTGCGGTAGATCCATTGGATTCTACTTCAAGAATCTTAACACCACAAATATTAGGAGACGAGCACTATGATTGTGCACAAAGAGTAAAAGAGATTCTTCAAAAATACAAACAATTACAAGATATCATCGCGATCCTTGGTATGGAAGAGTTATCTGAAGAAGATAAATTATCTGTATCTAGAGCACGTCGTGTTCAACGTTTCTTATCTCAACCTTTCCACGTTGCTGAGCAATTTACAGGAATTCCAGGGGTATTAGTTGACATTAAAGATACTATCAAAGGATTTAACATGATTATTGATGGTGAATTAGATCACTTGCCAGAAGCTGCTTTCAACCTTAAAGGGACAATTGAACAAGCAATTGAGGCTGGAGAAAAAATGTTAGCAGAAGCGTAATCAATTAGCACTTTGTAATTAGGATTATTGAGATAATACTAATCACTTAGAACTAGTTACTAATCACTAAAAAAATGATTTTAGAAATAGTATCACCAGAGGCAAAGTTATTTTCAGGAGAGATTACTTCACTATACCTTCCAGGAGTAGATGGAGATTTTCAAATCTTGAACAATCACGCGCCAATTGTTTCTTTGCTTAAGAAAGGAACTGTAAAAATTGCAGCGCCAAGTTTTACACTTTCTAAAGAGGCAGCAGCTAAATTAACGAAAGTAAATGACCAATTGTATACTTTAGCAGTGGAGTCAGGAACAATCGAAATGAAAGACAACAAAGTAATCCTATTAGCGGACTAATACGAATTAAGATGTATAAAAAAAGCCTAACATTTGTTAGGCTTTTTTGTTTTATACCATTACTTGTTGAGAGCAATAATTACTATTGTGTTTCCCTGCAATAACCAAAGCACCAGCAACTAATACCAAATTTTTGATGATGTATTGACCTACAAGAGTTGGACGGTACGGAAAAGTATCAAAACAAGCGTCTGTTAAAATAAAAAGCGGAAAAATAGTAGCTATCATATGCAGTAACAACAAGAGTATGGTAAGCGGCACTAATCGTTTGATCAATAGTCCTAACCCAATGAGTACTTCGCACAGTCCAAGTACTGGAATGAAAATCTCCGGCTTGAACCAAAAAACCGTCTCCTCTACTAGGTCACCTGCAGGGCTTATTCCGATTATTTTTAATCCACCAAACCAAATGTAAACAATGGCTAAAGCGATTCGCATTATGATAATGCTATGTCGTTCAATTTTTTTACTAAAAGAACAATAGAAGGAGTTGAATATAGTTGTCATAATATGAAATTATTTTTGATTTTTTTCTAGATTAAGTGCCTAACAAGTAAGTTTAAAATCTAGTTGCAATTCCAATATTGATCGTATAATCTGCAAAAGCAGCATCTCCTTGTACATGGGTGTTTCTGATTATTGAATTCAATTTATCGGTGACACTTTGTGTGCGGTTTCTTTCTATTGCAAAAGGGATGGAGGCAAACAATGTCACATTCTTATATTCATAATTTACGGATGGTTCAACGGACCAAATATAACCAGGTCTTCTAAAATCACCACTTTTACCAATAAGGTCATAAACAGGAATTCCTTCAAGTCGAACTCCAGCAGACAATGATAAGTTCTTAATCATATTAGGAGTATAATTTATTCCTGTTCTTACCATATATTGATCAGGAACACTCATAATTGCTTCATTCGCTAGATTTGGAGATAATGTTTCTCTAAAGGTTCTGGTTCCGTTTTGTTCTCTCGGATTACTCAAATAGTACAAATTTCCATAAACACTTATATTGTGCAGAATGTTGTAGAAAGTATTTAATTCCAATGTAATTCCTGTACCACCGTCACCTAGCTGAATAGATTGATCCACGGGTCTTAATTCTTTGGATCCATTAGGACCAACATTATAATTGTAATCTTTGTAATTGTAATCCCCTGTTGGCAATTTAATTCCCAATCCTAATTGAATATTTCCCTTATGATTTGTTGAAGGGTCTAAAAGCCATCTATAAGCAGCAAAACGAATATCGCCAATTCCAAATGATGCGGTTGTATTCCTTTCTTTTTTAATGTAAGTCCCATTTACCAAACCGTGCTCATACAATGAAGAACGAACATTATTTGATATCGGGAGGTCAACAATTACAGACCATCTATTATTTATAATTCGTGTAAGAGATAGATTAATTAATGAAGTATAGTTTATCACTTCGGTATTTTGTATCAGCCGTTGCTTGTTTTCTTCTTTTCCAGAAAAGTGTCTAAAGGATTTAAAATATCGGCCACTAGAAGCCAATTGCCACCCACTTACTGATGTACTGTCAGAATGTATAGCCATACAGCTTGAAGCGTTACCTTTAACCGCAACACATCCTTGTGAATAGCCATTTTCAAGATTAATAAATAAGGAAACAAATAGTATAATATATATTTTGATTGTATTAGAATTTTTCATCTTTTATTTGATTTTTTTATGTTAATTGAATTATTGCCTTTCTTAGAGATCGGCAATTAGGGAAAGTAAAATGATCTTGAATAAGAAATTCATTTAAATCAAGCAATGCAGATCTGATTTATATCTGAAGTGTCAGCTTAAATAAAGATTGATTTATTTATAATTTAAATAAGTATAGTTATCTATCTGTGTCATTGTAACTATTTACACTAACATAGAATTCGAGCATACCTTTCAAATCACAAAATGATTCTACTTTAAGTAAAAAAAAATTAAATAAAATCCGGAGGGGAATACGGTAAAGAAAGATGGCCTGGATTCGTAAATTCAGCACCATGGGTAGCAAATGCTTCAGATGAAGCAACGGCTTGAGTTGGCATAGGAATGCTAACTTCAGGATTATCGATATAATCTTTGATAAACGATTTCAATAGTTTTTTTGCAGGAGAATCTTTGGAAGATCCGGTATTGAATAACTGACTATGAACAAGATCATTCAAATCTTTACTCACTATATTTTCATCCGTGTTGGGTAAATAATACAAACTCAATACGTTGTTTTTAACCTGCTTTTTAAAGATGTGGTAGCTTTTGTTGTTGATGATTACATCTTCATTCACTTCTTCAAAATCGGTGTCTTCTGCAAAGGAATACAAAGAAGCATTCAAACGCAATACTCGGAAATCAGTACTGCTTGTGTTTTCCATGCGCGCAACCCATGCTTGCTGTTCTTTATAAGCAAACATTAAATAGTAACCAATCATGTTGTAGAACAAGGTTACGATTAAAAAAAGGGTGGCTAATCTTTTCATTGCTGACGAAAATAGAAAACTATTCCAACCTGAGGTGTTTTAAATAGTGTACTTTAACATTTTTTTAACAAAAGTTAATCGTTTCCGAAAACGAAAACATTTTCGATTTTTCAGTTCGTAAGTTTCTAAATCATACTAATCCGAAAGACCAAAAAATTGCCTTATTTTTGTGGAGTATGAAAAAATTGCCAGAAACACTTTCTAATAAATTAGCCCTTCGAAAGCAAAACAATGCACTGCGACAGTTGCCCAAAGCGACTGACTTAGTTGATTTTGCCTCGAATGATTATTTGGGTTTTTCTAATTCAAACACCATTTTTGAAAATACACATCAGTATTTGTTGGAGCACAACCTGATTCAAAATGGCGCTACAGGTTCACGATTACTATCGGGAAATCATTCTGTTTATCAAGCTGCCGAAGACTACATTGCTCAATTTCATCAGGCAGATTCCGCATTGATTTTCAATTCGGGTTACGATGCAAACGTGGGGTTTTTTAGTGCAGTTCCTCAAAAAGGCGATTTGATTGTATACGACGAATTGTGTCATGCCTCTATTCGAGATGGAATCCAATTGTCGCATGCCAAATCCTATAAGTTCCTTCACAACGACTTGGAAGATTTGGAACGATTATTAGTTCGACATTCAGAGACTATTATTTATATTGTGACCGAATCGGTTTTTTCCATGGATGGCGATACGCCTAATTTGGAAGAATTAGTTCAATTGGCTGAAAAGTATCAAGCCTATGTCGTTGTTGATGAAGCACATGCACTAGGAGTTTTAGGCGAAAAAGGAGAAGGCTTGGTGCAAAGTCTACAACTTCAGGAAACGGTTTTTGCTCGAATTGTAACTTTTGGCAAAGGATTGGGCTGTCATGGCGCTGCCATTTTAGGAGGAGATGATCTGAAGAGTTACTTGGTCAATTTCGCCCGAAGTTTTATCTATACAACGGGTTTGTCACCACATTCGGTTGCCACTATTTTGACGGCCTATCAGCAATTAGAAATGGCAAGGGAGGTCCAACAAAAATTAAAAAACAACATCGCTCATTTCAATCAGGAAAAAAACCGATTGAGTTTGAAACCTTTGTTTGTACATAGTAAATCAGCCATTCAATCGGCGATTTTACCAGGAAATGAAAGAGTCAAAAACATCGCCCAACAACTGCAAAGTAAGGGCTTTGATGTCAAGCCGATTTTATCTCCCACCGTTCCTGAAGGACAAGAACGCTTGCGATTTTGTTTGCATAGTTTTAATTCAGAAAAAGAAATCACCGAGCTATTACAATTGTTGAGTACTTTTGTATTTGGTCACTGATAAAGCGAAAAAAAATGAAATTATTTATAACAGGCATTTCGACCGATGTAGGCAAAACTATTGCCTCAGCCATAATCGTAGAAGCGCTCCAAGCCGATTATTGGAAACCCATTCAAGCGGGTGATTTGGAACATTCGGATACCCATAAAGTACAATCCTTAGTTTCGAATACACAATCGCATTTTCATTCGAATAGTTATGCGTTGCAAACACCGGCAAGTCCCCATTTAGCTGCATCAATCGACGGCATTACTATAACAATGAATCAAATTCAAGAACCGAAAACGAATAATCATTTGGTTGTTGAAGGCGCGGGAGGAATTTTAGTTCCCTTGAATGACACCCAATCGGTGGTGGATTTGATTCAGCCCGATTACAAAGTAATTGTCGTTTCTCGTCATTATTTAGGAAGTATCAATCATACTTTATTGACTATTGAAGCCTTGCAAAATAGACAAATACAAGTTGCAGGAATTATTTTTTCTGGGGATGAAAATACAAGTTCTGAATCCATAATTTTAAGTAGAACGGCTGTTCCTTTTATTGGAAGAATTGCCCAAGAACCCTATTTTGACACCAATGTTATTTCAGAATATGCTGAATTGTTCAGAGAAAACCTGTTGAAAATCCAATAGCAAAATCAATTTATGAGTTTAACCGAAAAAGACAGTCAATACCTTTGGCATCCGTATACTCAGCATAAGACCGCTTCGGCTCCTATTGCCATTACCAAAGGTAAAGGAGCGTTATTGTGGGATGAAAATGGCAAAGAATACATTGACGCGATTGCATCGTGGTGGGTGAATCCGTACGGTCATTCCAATACTTTTATTGCAGATGCGATTTACAAACAACTGACGACTTTAGAACACGTCCTTTTTGGTGGATTTACTCATGAACCTGCAGTTGAAGTGGCTGAAAAGCTACTAGCCATTTTACCCAAAAACCAACAAAAATTATTCTTTTCAGATAACGGATCGACGGCAGTTGAAATTGCCATTAAGGTCGCGTTGCAGTATTTTTTTAATAAAGGAGAAAAGCGAACTGCGATTATTGCTTTTGAAAATGCCTTTCATGGCGACACCTTTGCGGCCATGGCTGCCAGTGGAATTTCTCTATTTACCGATGCGTTTCAAGGCATGTTTATCGATGTTGTGCGTATTCCAGTTCCCGTTGTTGGGCAAGAAGATGTTAGTTTTTCCGCTTTGGCGAAAGCCTTGAAAAATAACAATTGTGCCGGATTTATTTTTGAACCTTTGGTTCAAGGTGCTGCAGGAATGGTGATGTACGAACCCGCCGCTTTGGATACTTTAATCCAAATGTGTAAAGCCAATAATGTACTCACTATTGCTGACGAAGTCATGACTGGTTTTGGAAAAACGGGAAAAACCTTTGCTTCAGATTATTTAGTAGAGCAACCCGACATGATGTGTTTGTCAAAAGCCTTAACAGGTGGAACCATTCCGATGGCGATAACGACTTTCACACAAGAAATTTTTGATGCATTTTATGACGAGGACATCAATAAAGCCTTGTTTCATGGGCATACATTTACGGCCAATCCAACTGGTTGCGCAGCTGCATTAGCGAGTTTGGAATTGTTACAAACCCCAGAAATGCAAGCCAATCTTGTACGAGTAAACACCAAGCATTTGGCTTTTGAAAAACGAGTGCAATCGCATCCCAAAGTAATAACGACTCGAGTGTTAGGAGTTATTTTTGCTTTGGAAATCAAGACGGAATCAGCAGCAAGTTACTACGGAAATTTGCGCAACAAACTCTATAATTTCTTCATTGAAAACGGGGTGATATTACGCCCAGTAGGCAATATTGTGTACATCTTGCCACCCTATGTAATTACAGATGAACAACTAGAAAAAGTGTATCAAGTGGTGGAAAGTGCCCTTGAAATAGTGTAATTTTGCCAAAAAAATAATCCTTTGTCACAAACGATCTCCATAACAGCCATTGCATCGGTTTCTCCTTTAGGAAATGATTCTGAAACTATTTGGAATAAGTATCAAAATCCGAATCCGTGTTTTCAACAGCATTTTTTAGATCAAAAAGAAACTTGGGTAGGTGCTTTGGATTACAATTCAAAAGCGCAAGTTGCGGCTTTAAGAGTATCGGATAATAAATACAATTCTTTAGACAATTCCGTTTTATATGCTATGCTCGCCTCGCGCCAAGCGATTGCCAAAGCAGCTTGGTCAAAGAACGATAGTTTCGGAGTTAATATAGGTTCGTCTCGTGGGGCGACTGATTTATTCGAACACCATTTTAAAGAATACCTTACCACTGGAAAAGCACAAACCTTGGCTTCGCCAACGACTACTTTAGGGAATATTTCCTCTTGGGTAGCACACGATTTACAAACTGAGGGTCCTGAAATCTCGCATTCAATAACTTGTTCAACCGCTTTACATGCAGTCTTGAACGGTGTAGCTTGGTTGCGATCGGGTATGGCAGATAAATTTTTGGTTGGAGGCAGCGAAGCTCCTTTGACCGATTTTACGATTGCGCAAATGCGCGCTTTAAAAATTTATTCTCGAAGCGAAGAAGACTACCCGAATCGCGCTTTGGATTTGGATAAAAAGCAAAACACCATGATCTTGGGCGAAGGTGCTGGCGTATGTTGTTTGGAAATTGGCAAAAAAGAAAACGCTTTGGCCTTCATAGAAGGCATTGGGTATGCTACCGAAATTTTAGAACACAATATTTCTATTTCTGCTGAGGCTGATTGTTTCCAAAAGTCGATGAAAATGGCCTTGGCTACTACCGACATATCCGAAGTAGATGCTATTGTCATGCATGCTCCTGGAACAATCAAAGGCGATTTGACCGAATACAAAGCCATTGAAAAAGTGTTTGGTTCCCAACTTCCGTTATTGACGACAAACAAATGGAAAATAGGGCACACTTTTGGCGCATCAGGCATTTTAAGTTTGGAGTTGGCGATCTTAATGTTACAACACAATCAGTTTGTGGGTGTTCCTTTTGTAAAAGCGCAAACACCAACAAGACCTATCAAAAAAGTACTAGTTAATGCCGTTGGTTTTGGAGGGAATGCGGTGAGTATTTTGTTGGCTATTTAATTTGCGCTTCTAATTCCTTTACTTTCTCATACACTAAATTACTTTCGTATCCTTTTCGCAATAAGGAATCACAGTATTTTTTACGTTTTTTAAGTCCGTTAGCTTCTTTGATGGAATGCCAATTTCGTTCGGCTAAAGCATTGAAATTTGCTTCGTATTCTTCAGCAGTTATTTCTTTGAGGGCCAAATTGATGTTGTAGGTGGAGATGTTTCTGAATTTCAATTCGTTAACGATGCGCACTTTTCCCCAGAATTTTATGCGGTGTTTTCCACGCGCAAAACTACAAGCAAACCGACTTTCGTTCAGGTAATTTTCCTGAATTAAATGCGCCAGAATTTCGTCAATTTCATTCGAATCCATTTTCATAGTGCGGAGTTTTTGCATCACTTCGTCGTGACAACGCTCCTGATAGGCACAGAAATGTTCTATTTTATGAATCGCTTCTTTAACGGAATTGACTTCGCTCATGGAGGTGTTTTTTATAGACGAAAAGTAAGTAATTTTTTTGGATTGCACTCTTTTAGCTTCCTCAAAATCTATTAATTGCACTGTTAGAATGTATTATTTTTTAAGTTATATTTGTAGTAACTAGTTGATTACATACATTATATCATAATTTAAAGTGCCCCCTTTATGTTATACTTTTCCCAATTCCAACCCCAAATAAGGGTAGTCTATATGCTATTCTTTTTTCTTTCCATTTTTGGCTATGGCCAAAATGTACAAGTAGATCCTAATTTTAATTCGTTCGACCAAGGCCTTTTAGGTACCGGTTTTGACAAAGAGATAGATAAAATTATCTCATTGCCCGACGGAGGTTATATTGCCTTTGGGAGTTTCACCCAATTCAATGGAATTTCAGTTAACGGTTTTGTTAAACTTACGGCAAAAGGGAATTTGGATTTGACATTTAATCCCAATCAATCTGGACCAGATAACACAGTGAAAGATGTAGTTGTGCTTCCAAATGGTAAACTCTTATTAGCTGGTAATTTTACCAAATATAATGGAGTTACTGTGAATCGGTTGATCCGGTTGAATTTTGACGGCACCTTAGATACTTCATTTAACATTGGAACTGGATTTAATTTTACTGTGTATTCCATTGTGCTGCAGCCCGACGGTTCAATTATAGCTGCTGGGAGTTTTAGTAAATACAATGGACTAGCTGTAAACAAAGTCATTCGTTTGTTTCCGAACGGAGATTTGGATAGTAGTTTTACCATTGGAACGAATCCTAATGACACGCCTAATTTGTTGTTACTGCAAACCGATGGGAAGCTTTTGGTAGGAGGCGATTTCACCACGTTTGACGGAAAAGCATCCAGTAAATTAATTCGATTAAATTTGAATGGGTCTGTCGACAGTAGTTTTTCTGTTGGAACTGGATTTAGCAGTCCAATTTATGCCATGGCATTACAAAAGGATGGAAAAATTGTAATTGGAGGTTCATTTTCCACTTATAACGGGCAATCCAATAAACGAATTGTGCGATTAAATACGAATGGAAGTCAAGATAGTTCGTTTAATTCTGGTTCAGGTTTTAGTAACGGAACGGTACGTTCGATTGCTATTCAAACCAATGGTAAAATGCTTGTAGGCGGATCTTTTTCAGGTAATTATAATGGTACTGCTGTAAAACGAATGATTCAGGTTTTACCCAATGGAAATTTCGACGGAACGTTTGCAATCCTTCCTAGTGGGCAGCTCAATAGCATTTGTTTGTTTCAAGGAGGAGCCGTTATTGTAGGTGACTTTAGTTTGGTTTCTGGAATTGCCAAGAATCGTATGGCTAAGTTGTTGTTTTGCCAAGAGGAAACCGTTTGGAACGGCACGTCTTGGAGTAATGGATTGCCTACTGCAGAAAAAGCGATAGTTTTTAATGCGAATTTCGACCTGTTAAATGACAGTAAAGCCTGCAGTTGTTTGGTGAATTCAGGAGTAACTGTAAAAGTAGCAACAGGAGTTACATTGGAATTGGGTTCCTACTATTCTGGAGGTGGAACTTTAATTTTTGAAAACAACGCTTCCTTTTACCAAACGGATGATTCTGTTGAAAATACCGGAATAATTCAATTCAAGCGTAACACTTCACCTGTCACTACTACCGATTATACCTATTGGGCTTCGCCAGTTGCCGGTCAACTGCTGCAGCAACTTACACCGAACTTTTCTGGCTCCACTTTTTATTCGTTTAATTATCAGTCCAATCAGTGGCAATATGAATTGGCTAATACCAATATGACTTTAGGGAAAGGCTATATTTTTCAAGCTCCAGCACCTTTATCATCAACAGCTCCATTTGTTTTCGAAGCGGTATTTTCTGGCGTTCCCAATAATGGTTTGATTTCATTGCCAATAGAAAAATCGACGAATCCAATATTAATTGGCAATCCGTATCCTTCGGCACTAGATTCTGATGCATTTATTTTGGAAAACCAAAAGCTGTTGCAGGGGAGTTTGTATTTTTGGACTCATAACACCCCTAGTGATATGGGACAATATACGTCCGATGATTATGCCGCCTATACTCTTTTTGGGGGAGTGGGTACCGCAGCTAAAAATAGCGGAATAAATAACTCCATCCCGACTGGTACAATTGCATCAGGCCAAGCTTTTTTTGCTTTGGCTTCCAATCAACAAGGAACAATTGTCTTTAAAAACGCGATGCGATTAGAAGGGGAGAACAATCAATTTTTTAAAAATGGGAATTTTTTAAAAACGGCACCAACTTCTAACTTTGAAAAACACCGCATCTGGTTAAATTTATCCAATACAAAAGGACTTTTCAAACAACTTCTGCTGGGTTATGCCACAGGAGCCACGAATGAACAGGACAAACTATTTGACGGCATTTCTTTAGATAGCAATCAAGAATTGGATTTTTATAGTGTAAATGCAGCATTCAAAAACAGTATTCAAGCCAGAGCCTTGCCCTTTGATGAGTCGGATTTTATTCCAATTGGCTTTAGAGTTAAACAAGAAGGTAATTACACTATTAGTTTAGACGATTTGGACGGGTTATTTACCAATCAAACTATTTATTTAGAAGATCAAAAGGAATCCACAATCCATGATTTTAAAAAAGGCAGCTATTCCTTTACCTGTGCTCAAGGAACTTTTGACAATCGATTGGTGTTGCGTTTTAAAAATACAAATGAAGTTGCTGAAAAATTAACCGATGAGATACAAATTGTAACTCGTACTAATCAAATTCAGATCAGTAGTACAAAAGACAAAATCAGTTCAGTTGTTCTATTTTCATTAGAGGGAAAGCAATTGTATCAAGCACAACGATTAAACACAAAAAATCATATTGTTGAAGCTTCGCTTTGGAAAACGAAAGTGCTAATCGTTCAAATTACTTTAGAAACGGGAGAGAAAATCAGTCGTAAATTATTATTTTAAAAGAAAAAGCTTCCAGCCTGAAAAGACTGGAAGCTTTTGTATACTTGAGTTCAATGTTTATTTCCCTTTTACAGAAGCTTCTAAGTTTCTTTCGATTTTGTGACCTGGACGCGTCCATTTTGGTTTTTCGCCTAAGGCAACAAATTGCGAATCTTCAGCTTCTACTGTTGGAGGTTGAACCATTTTAGTAAATGGTTTTTGTGGTTGCAATCCTAATGTTTCAAACATTTTCATGTCTTCATTCACATCTGGATTTGGAGTAGTCAATAATTTATTTCCAGCAAAGATAGAATTGGCACCAGCAAAGAAACACATGGCTTGACCTTCGCGACTCATATTGGTTCTTCCCGCTGACAAACGCACTTGCGTTTCAGGCATTACAATACGAGTAGTTGCTACCATTCGGATCATTTCCCAAATCTCAACTGGTTCTTCGTCTTCTAAAGGTGTTCCGTCTACCGCTACTAAGGCGTTAATTGGCACCGATTCAGGTTGTGGGTTTAAAGTAGAAAGAGCAACAAGCATTCCTGCTCTGTCTTCGATGCTTTCTCCCATTCCGATAATTCCGCCACTACAAACCGTAACATTCGTTTTACGAACGTTTTCAATAGTTTGCAAACGGTCTTCAAAACCGCGAGTCGAAATCACTTCTTTATAATATTCTTCTGATGTATCTAAATTGTGGTTGTAAGCATACAAACCTGCTTCGGCTAAACGCTGTGCTTGGTTTTCAGTAATCATCCCCAAAGTACAACATACTTCCATGTCTAATTTATTGATGGTACGCACCATTTCAAGCACTTGGTCAAATTCTGGTCCGTCTTTTACATTACGCCAAGCCGCTCCCATACATACACGAGAAGATCCAGCCGATTTTGCATTCAAAGCCTGCGCTTTTACTTGGTTCACCGTCATTAAATCATTGCCTTCCACATTGGTATTGTAGCGCGCTGCTTGTGGACAATACCCACAATCTTCAGAACATCCACCAGTTTTGATAGACAATAAAGTAGAAACTTGCACCACGTTCGGATCGTGATTTTCTCTATGAATGGTAGCTGCTTCATACAACAAGTCCATCATAGGTCTATTGTAAATCGCGATAATTTCTTCTTTTGTCCAATCGTGTTTTGTAATGCTCATGGGTGTAATTTTATGTATCAAAAGTAATCAAATAGTTTCAAACAGACAATGGCGCTAATTCAAAAGCCTTCTTTACTCTATTCTATTGGGTTTAAATAATCTAGCGAAAATGTTTTGTCTTTTTTTAGCTGGTCTTTTAAAACTTCAACCGACTCAAATTTCTTTTCTGAACGAATGCGTTGTAAAATGGAAACCTGGATTTTACAATTGTAAATATCAGAATCAAAGTCAAACAAATGCACTTCAATAGTTTTCTTTTTTCCTTGAACCGTTGGGTTGAACCCAATATTCATCATACCGTAAATAGTCTTGCCGTCTATTTCCGCACGAACTACATAAACGCCATTTTGAGGCACTAATTTGTAGTCTTCTTCTAATGAAATATTGGCTGTTGGGAAACCAATCGTTCTCCCTAACTGTTTTCCTTTGACTACCGTTCCGCTTAAAAAACAGCGGTACCCCAAGTATTCATTGGCTAATTGAATGTCTCCTTCTTCAAGAGCAGTTCTGATTTTGGTAGAGCTAATGGATATTTCGTCAATTTCTTGGGCTGAAATTTGTTCAACCTCAAAACCATATTGGGTGCCAAAACTGATGAGATCGTCAATATTGGCGGTTCTGTTTTTCCCAAATCGATGGTCGTAGCCAATGATAATTTTTTGAACTCGAAGTTGGTCTACTAAAATAGTTGAAACAAATGCTTCAGCATCTAATTCAGCAAATTTTTCGTCAAAGGGGTGGATAATTAGATTGTCAATTCCGATTTTTTCTAACAATTCGATCTTTTCATTGATGGTGTTCAGTAATTTCAAATCAGATTTCCCTTGCAAAACCATTCTTGGATGCGGAAAAAAAGTGAGTACCGTACTTTCAAAAATTCCATTCTGCGTATTTTGAGTCAGCTTTTTTAGAATGGCTGCGTGACCCAAATGGACTCCGTCAAAAGTACCTAGTGTTACTATGGTTTTTTTGTCAGAATGGAATTCGTTTATGGAATGAAAAATGTTCAAGTCGGTTTCTTAATTATTTTGGCTGCAAATTTAAGCTAATCTATTCGAAATTTCGTTTCAAAATCAATTCCTTTTGAGGTCAATAGCATAGTATTGGTAAAAAAGAATTTCAAAACCGTATTTTTATAAATAAAATTCTAAATTTAGAATACCCATTTTAAATCAATAACCTAATTTTGACAAACACGAGTTGCCTAAATTTATGAAAAGACACCTTCTATTTGCACTACTTTTCTTTTCTTTTTCCCTGATACATTCCCAAAATGGATCTCCTTGGAAAAGGGTGGCAGCTAGCAGAAATTTGGTAACCACACGATGGAATGAAAATGGTTCCTCAAAAAAGGAATTGCTTTTCGAATTGGATAAAGCAGTTGTTAAAAGTACTTTAGAACCTCTTCAAGAAGCCAATAATTCTTCGCAAGTTGTGATTGAAATCCCCAATACAAAAGGGGAGTTGGAAAAATATGAAATTCACGAATTTTCTAATTTTGATGTGGACTTACAAGCTCAATTTTCTTCTATAAGAGCCTATGTTGGTACAAGTTTATCAGACAAAACTGCTACGCTTTATTGCAGCTTTTCGCCCAAAGGGATACAAACCATGGTATTGCGTTCCGATAAACCGACAGAATTTATTGAGAAAATTTCTGGAAATCAAGAGATTTATACAGTATTTGATTCCAATGACAAGTCTAATGGGCTGGCTTTATATTGTGCCACGATGGACAAAACGCTCAACAAACCCTTGGGTAAGTTGACAACTGCAGCCACTTCAAATGGGGAGTCATACAAAACCTTACGTTTGGCAGTAGCCTGTACGGCAGAATACACTGCGTATTTTGGAGGAACATTTCAAGCACTAGAAGCCATAAATGCTACTTTAACCAGAGTAAACGGAATTTTCAACAGGGATTTATCACTGCACTTAAATTTAATTTCTCCCACTACGGCTGTATTGTATACTAACCCAGCTACCGATCCTTTTTCTCCAGCGAATAGTGGAGCTAATGGCAATTGGAATTTAGAATTGCAACGGGATTTAACCGCAAAAATTGGCAATGCTAATTACGATATTGGTCATTTATTTGGAGCTTCTGGAGGAGGGGGTAATGCAGGCTGTATTGGATGTGTGTGTCAAGATCCAGTATCATTAAATGATGTTGCCAAAGGCGGAGGATTTTCTTCGCCAGCTGATGGCAAACCAGAAGGCGACACTTTTGATATTGATTTTGTAGCACATGAAATTGGGCATCAATTGGGAGCGAATCATACTTTTTCTCATGAGACAGAAGGAACAGGAGTTAATGTGGAACCCGGAGGAGGCTCTACTATTATGAGTTATGCAGGCGTGACGGATTATAATATTCAAAGTCATTCAGATGATTATTTTGCATATGTCAGCATTGATCAAATTCGTAAGAATCTTGCGTCTAAAAGCTGTCCTGTGAGTTCAATTATCCCCAAAGCAAAACATAAGGCGAATGCCGGAGAAGATTTTGTAATTCCCAAAAGTACCCCATTTGTATTAAAAGGATCAAGTTCGAATCCAAATGGAGCAGGATTAAGTTATTGTTGGGAACAAAATGATACGGCTACTACTAGTTTTGGAGCCAATAGTATTGCGTTTCCAACTAAAAAAGACGGACCTCTTTTTAGGTCGTTCCCGCCAACAAATTCTCCCAATCGTTTTATGCCGGAGCTGGCAAAAGTTGTGACAAATAATCTGAACTCTTCATGGGAATCGATTGCAGATGTGGCACGAACCATGCATTTTACACTAACGGTAAGAGATAATGGCGGAATTGGTTTGGCTCAAACCGATACCGATGCTATGACAGTAAGCGTTGACGCGTCTAAGGGTCCGTTTGAAATTACTTCCCAAAACACGAGTAATTTGTCATGGAAACCGTTAAGCCTTGAAACGATTAATTGGGCTGTGAATACTACTGATCAATTACCAGGATCAGCCAATGTCAATATTAAGTTGTCTATTGATGGCGGACTAACTTTTCCCATATTCCTGAAAACAAATACTCCCAATGACGGTTCAGAACGTATTTTTGTTCCCAATGGTATTTTGGGGAAAAATTGTCGCATTTTAATTGAACCTACAAATAATATTTTTTACGCTATTAATAAAGAGCCTTTTGCTATTGGGTATACTATTGAATCTAGTTGCGCTACCTATGCCTTTGAAACGCCTATCGTCATTCCAGAATCGGATTCTTATACAACCAAAACGATAACGGTACCTGCTAATTCCAGCCTAGTTTCGGATGTGAATGTAGATTTAAATTTTACCCATCGCTATTTGTCAGATGTCCAAATTGAATTAGTTAACCCACAAGGAAAAACGTTGAAGTTATTTGAAAATGGTTGTAGCGACACCAATGGGAGTTTGGTTTTAAAATATGATGATTTAGGAGGTGCAATAATTTGTGGGAAACAAACAGTGCAAACTGTAGCCCCATATGAACCTTTGTATCAATTTAACGAATGGAATCCTTCTGGAAATTGGACTTTACGAGTTAGGGATGCAATAGCTGGGGATGCAGGAATTATTAATTCGGCTACGGTATCCATTTGTTCCAAATCGTTTTCTCCAATGGCGCTAAGTCCGATTGATTTAACCAAAGTGATGGTGTATCCAAATCCTAATCAAGGCGATTTTGTAGTGTTGTTTTCTAGCCAATTTAATGCTGGAGTCACTATTATAGTCCACGATCTATTGGGCAAAAAAATATATGAAAACGGATTTCCAAGCGCGCCCTTATTTAATGAAGCCATTCATTTGGAATCGGTTCAAGCGGGAATCTATTTGTTGACCGTAATCGATGGGCCAACTACTACCGTTAAAAAAATAATAATAAAGTAAGGAGTCTGCAATTCTACTTGCCGTTATAAGAGGTCATTGTGTTTTCTAATCCAGCAGTTCCAAACGATTTGATGATTTCCGAAGCTAATTCCAAACGTTCTGGTAGTTTTGATTTTTCTTCTTCGTCCCAATCTCCCAATACATAATCAACTTGTTGTCCTTTTTTGAATTGGTCACTAATGCCAAAACGAAAGCGACTATAGTTTTGGGTATTTAAAATCAAATTAATATTCTTAAGGCCGTTATGTCCGCCGTCACTTCCTTTCGGTTTAATGCGAATAGTGCCAAAACTCAAATTCAAATCATCGGTGATTACTAATATGTTTTCCAAAGGAATATTCTCTTTGTCCATCCAAAACTTCACCGCTTTCCCGCTTAAATTCATATAGGTATTCGGTTTTAGCAAAAAGAATGTACGGCCTTTGAATTTGTATTCGGCTAGAGCGCCTAATTTTACTGTTTCAAAAGAGAGGCTTTCTTTTTTGGCTAAAAAATCCAAAACTTTAAATCCAATATTGTGACGGGTATTGACATATTCGGCTCCAATGTTGCCTAATCCTACAATCAAAAATTTATTACTCACGCTTTTCATATCGTTTTTTTGGTGTTCGTGAACCTCCGGTTTAATTGTATCAGTATCACTTGCTGTTTTATTTGTTGCAAATAATTGAATTATCCATTGTATCATGTTGCAAAAATAAACTTATTTAAAACAATCATCCAAAAAAAAAGCACCAGTTGAAGAACTGATGCTTTTTCGTATGATTGAAAAAAAATTATTTTTTTCCTTTTGGTGCTTTTGCCGCTTTTGCTGCTTCTTGAGCCGCTTTCATAGCCGCACGAGAAATTCTTACTTGGCAAACCACCGTGTTGTCTGGGTGCATTAATTTGTATTTGTCAGAAACTAATTTCGTAACATACAATTTGTTACCCATTTCAAGTGGAGTGATGTCTGCTTCAACAAAATCTGGAAGATTTGATGGCAACGCTTTCACTTTTAATTTACGAGTGTTCAAACGAAGAACTCCTCCTGCAAGTACACCTTTAGAAGTACCAACAATTTTCACAGGAACTTCCATAGTAATTTCTTTGTTGTCAAACAACTGGAAGAAGTCGATGTGTAAAATTTTGTCACTTACTGGGTGAACTTGAATGTCTTGCAAAATAGCATTAAATGATTTTCCATTACCCAAATCAATCACAACAGTGTGTGCGTTTGGAGTGTAAATCAAGTTTTTGAATGCTTTTTCTTCTGCTGAGAAATGTACTGCTTGATCTCCTCCGTATAACACGCAAGGAACCGCTCCAGCATTACGTAAGGCTTTAGTAGCTACTTTGCCCACGCTTTCTCTTTCTGATCCTTTAATTGTAATTGATTTCATTGTAAAAAATATAGTTATTAAAAATATTACATAATAAACTTTCCACTAATGGAATTGTTGTGGTGCACCATGTGCATAACTTCTGCGAAAAGAGGTGCACAACTCAACACTCTTATCTTGTCCGATTTTTTCTTCAACGGAATAGAATCGGTAACTATTAATTCACTCAATTTTGAGTTTTCAATTTTTTCGTAAGCTTCACCAGATAAGATAGGGTGGGTACAAATAGCTCTTACGCTTAAGGCCCCTTTTTCTATCATTAAATCGGCAGCTTTTGCCAATGTTCCTCCAGTATCTATCATGTCGTCTACTAGGATTACATTTTTTCCTTTCACCTCACCAATCAACTCCATAGTGTCAATTACATTGGCCACTTTTCTTTGTTTGTAACAAACTACGACGTCTGATTCTAAAAATTTAGAATACGCATAGGCTCTTTTTGAACCTCCCATATCAGGAGACGCAATAGTTAAATTTTCCAAACCTAAACTTTTTACATACGGTAAAAAGATGGTAGAAGCAAAAAGGTGATCTACTGGTTTTTCGAAAAAACCTTGGATTTGATCTGCGTGTAAATCCATAGTCATTACTCTTGTTGCTCCAGCGGCATCCAATAAGTTGGCTACTAATTTAGCTCCAATTGGCACTCTTGGCTTGTCTTTTCTGTCTTGTCTTGCCCAACCGAAGTAAGGAATAACAGCAGTAATATGTCTAGCTGATGCACGTTTTGCCGCATCAATCATTAATAATAATTCCATCAAGTTGTCCGCACTTGGAAAGGTCGAACATACAATAAAAACGCGTAATCCTCGAATAGACTCTTCAAAAGAAGGTTGGAATTCACCATCACTATAGGTTGAGGTAATTACTTTTCCTAGAGGAACGCCATATGCTTGCGCAATTTGTTCTGCTAGGTATACACTTTTTGAACATGCAAAAATTTTAGCTTCTGGTTCTTGGTGTGACATTCGTATCGTTTATTAGTCCGTAACGCTTGATTTAGTTGGGCTATTAATTTTTGTCAATAGCATCACCACTTTATACGCCTCGGTTGTAGTTAGTTAGTTGGCTGTGTTTTAACGAGCTGCAAATTTATAAAATTTATCCAACTCTGAAAGGAAAAAATTAAGTATTTTTTGTAGCACGTTTAATTTTATTTTTTACATTTGCACCGTGTTAAAGGAATCGAGGCTTGATTTTATATTAAACTCCTCTTTTATTGCGTTAAAATAACTGTTGTTATTTTATGTCTGCTAAGCCCGGATGGCGGAATTGGTAGACGCGCTGGTCTCAAACACCTGTGGGAAACCGTGCCGGTTCGACTCCGGCTCCGGG